>ERZ869925.97-NODE-97-length-49065-cov-13.994940_pt1 | contig 49065 bp, 69 predicted proteins | sample MGYA00579311_ERZ869925 | MGnify/ENA primary metagenome ERZ869925 (study PRJEB32216, sample SAMN09231817) | wastewater metagenome | place: USA: Maryland | collected 2016-07-30 | study: EMG produced TPA metagenomics assembly of the PRJNA472060 data set (Reclaimed...
GTCATGTGTGCGCCTCCGCTTCCTCGCGCGTAATGTAAAAATGAATGCCGCCCGCAAATCTGGCACTCGTGCCGGTCCTCATCCATAGAACTTGTCTCCTTCGCCTCATCATATAAACGAATTTCGCGCGCACGATAATGTGGCAGGCTGTCGCACCCTGCCCCGTTGACATTCCGGCAGCTTCAACTATTTTCGTGATTGGGAGAAACACATGACAAAACCCTTCATTCCATCTGCCCGGCAGCTTCGCGCATTGCGTGGCTGGCTCGGTCTGTCCCAGCAAGAGTTCGCAGACGGGGCAAGCGTCTCGGTCTCTGCTCTCATCGACTACGAGCGGACCCGCCGCCAATCCAGCCCCGACGTTCTGGAGGCCATCGGTCGCCACGTCCTCCGCCTCGGCATCACAGTGAGAGGAAAGTCCCTTGTCCTTGGAGAATGAGTTTCGTGACTACGCCTTGCGCATCCTGTGGCAAAATGCTTGCCTCCCGAGCCAAGTCTGCATTCTCTTGGCTCTCAAGATGAACCCATACGGCCTCACCACCAACGACTTTCGCGGATTGAACGGCGCAAAGCACCGCCGAGTGTTCCAGAGAAACGTACAGAAATTGGTTGCGGTGGGGCTGGTCAAGGTTGCCACCGGGGACCACAATCAAAAGCGGTACACACTTACCGAGAGGGGCAACGGCTGGCAGCCGCTCCCAAGCGACCGAGGCAAAGCATGACCATCCGCCCCATCCTGAAACACAACGCCCCGGAACTCCGCAAGGTGTGCCCGGCCTTCGACTGGAGCAACCCCGAGCATGAGGCCGGGCTCAAAGACCTCCGCGACACGCTGGAGGACGCGCAAGGTGGGCAGGCCCTCGGCCTCGCCGCCAACCAAATCGGCCTCATGGCCCGGGCCTTCGCCATCCGCATCGGTGGCGAGATTGTCGTGATGACCAACCCTCGCGTGGTTTCCTCCTCGGCAACCGTCGCCGTAGAGGAGGAGCGGTGCCTGTCCTTCCCCAACCTTTCTGCCCGCGTGGCTCGCCCGGAGTCGGGCATGGTCTCGTGGAATGAGGAGGGGCCGCCCGGCATGGATAGCTTTGCCAATCTCGGGGGCTGGGAGTTTCGATGCTTCTTGCATGAACTCGACCACCTGAACGGCATCACCCTCGACATCCTTCGGAGGAAGGGCAGATGATTGACACTTACAACCATTTCCATTTTTCCGGCTGGCCCTTGCGTGGGGTGGTGCCTGATTGGGTCCATGACCTTGAGGGGGCAGGTCTCCTTATCGGTTCGACCGAGGAGGACGACACCGCCGTCTATATGCCCCCGGTTTCCGGGCCACACCCATCTCCCCGCATTGAACTGCACCTCAATGACCGGCTTATCCGGGAGCCGGACACCGGGAGAATTTTTAAGATGACTGCCGAGGACTATGGCGCAATATTTTTGAACTGCCCCCGCGAGAAACCCCGGGACATTGAGGTCGAGGCCATGATCAAGGTCATCGACATCATCAAGGGCCTGCCGGTCGATTGTCGGAGCCGCGTGCTGGAGTACCTCTCCAGCCGTTTCAAGCCGGGAGAGTTCCGCTCGTAATCCCCGAACGGCTGCCCGGGGTCCAAAGGCCGCCACACAAGGAGAGCCACCATGGCGAAAGCAAGCAAGAAGCCTGCCCCCAAGAAGGCGGGCAAGAAACCAGCCGCCGCGAAAAAGGCCCGATAGGCCTTTCACCCCCTGCCCTGTTACCCGCTCCGGCCCTCAGTTCCCCGGAGCGGGGCTTTCTTTTGAGGCCCCAGATGCTCTCCCTGCAAAAGCAACGCTACCGCCACAATCCAGAAGCCGGGACGTGGGGGGACTGTCACCGAACGGCATACGCCATGCTTCTCAACATTCCCCGCGATGACGTTCCGCACGTTTTCGACAACGACCGCCCCCTCGCCGAGGGGCTAGCCATCATGAAAGATTTTCTGAGGGGCAGGAACCTTGCCGAGGTCGCCCTGCCGGTCTCGGGAGACTGCAACCCCGAGCAAATTTTGGAACAATGGAAGCGATACGCGCCCGGCGTCCCCTTCATTCTCGGCGGCATGAGCAGCAACGGGACCAACCACTCGGTTGCCGTTTGTGAAGGCGTCATCTACGACCCTGCCCTCGATGATAGTGGCATCGTAGGGCCATGTGATGATGGCTATTACTGGATAACCTTTCTTGTCCCGCTCCCACAATGACCCCCGACCTTTCCGACATCATCGAGGCAATTCTCGCCGCCAAGACAAGGCCGATACCAGAGGCCCGCACCATCATCCGGGCAATCATCGCCCGGCAACCCAAGCCAGCAGAAGGAGAGCCGCATGGCAAATAACAGACTTGCCCGCCGCTCCTCCGAGGCCCCCAACTTCATCGACCATCCCCATGAGTTCTACACTGGCAGGTGCGCGGTCTGCACCTCCTGCCACATCCACAAGCAGACCCACCAATGCCCGCATGGTGGACCATTTGCGGGCTACATCGGAGACCAGCATGAACCAACCAGCCCTCACCCTCGAACAGGCGCAAGCCGTGGCGGCGAGTAAGGCAGCCCCCAAGATCACAAAGGAGAGCATCGAGGCCCGCATCAATTCGACCACCTATAACCAAATGGACCATCTGACAGTCTGCGTGATTGAGATGGTCAACGGCTTCTTTGTGGTGGGCACCGCCGCCCCTGCGTCGAAAGCCAACTTCGACCCCGAGGTCGGCAAACGGTATGCCTACGAGGACGCATTCAAGAAGCTGTGGCAGCTTGAGGGCTACCTCCTCCGGGAGAAACTCTGGGAGGAGAGCAAGCCAAAGCCGGTTGACACCGCGCCCACTCCGGCCCCATAGTCTGGGCAGGCCTTGCGTGTGGACCGCTTGGCCTGTTTTGCCCTCATGGTAGGGTCCCCCGGTACTAACAACCTTGGCCGCCCCTCAAAAGGCGGCTTTCTTTTTCCCGGCTTCCGCGATATTCATTGACGCCTCATGACCAAGAAGCCAACCAAGAAGGCAAAGGCCCGGCAGGAGCCCCCCAAGCGCAAGGGACCCGGCAGGCCTACGGACTGGAAACCCGAGATCATCCCCCAGAGCCAGAAACTCGCGGCAAAGGGATGGACCCGGGAGGAGATTGCGGATTTCCTCGGCATCACCTCTCGCACCTTCCGCCGGTGGTGCATCACCTACCCAGAACTGGACGCGGCCCTCGCCATCCCGGAGGACAAGGCCAATGCCCGCGTGGTCCATTCCCTGTACCTGCAAGCCACCGGCTACGAGCGGGAGGAGGAGGAAATCCGCATCGTCAACGGGGAAATTGTCCGCATTAAAATCAAGAGGTTCTATCCGCCCTCCACATCGGCGGCCATCTTTTGGGCCAAGGCCAAGGCCGGGCTCCGTGATGACGTGCCTATCGACCCATCGGGACCGCTCGACCCCAACCCCGGGAACGAGGCCCCAACCGAACAAGAGCCGCCCAAACAGGTTGCCCGGCGGCTTCTATATCTCATCAACAAGGGCGACGAGGAGAACGCAGCATGAGTTATCTTTTGGTCCTTTGGGGAAATGGTGAAGGCGAGCGCCTCAATCACAAGGTTGAGAACCTTGCCGAGACGCAGGGCGAGACGCGCCTGACCCTCGGGGATGGCAAGTTCATGGTGGTTACCAAGACCCTGACGCCGGAACAGGCGCGGCAGTATCGCAAGGATGTGGCCGCCGGGATTGACCCCCTGCTCCCCATCTTCGGGACTGACATCTCGCAGCCGCCCCCTGCTGTCGGTGGCGAGAACACCGGCGACCCCGTTGGCGGTGGCGATGGGCAGGTTTGAGGTCATCCTCGGTGCGCTCCTCATCCTCGCGGTGGGGAGCGGCTCTGCCCTTGTCGGCATGGCCCTCCTGTGCGGTGTGGCAACGTGCTGAAACCCTCCCGAGTTCCGCCGCCGGTGTGCTTCAAGTGTGGGGCACCGGCGGCCTACCAACAACGCATGGCAATCCCTGAGAAGGGGAGCAGGATAATCCCCATCCACCTCTACACAGGGGACCATGCTTGCCATAAGTGCAGGACCCAAGAAGGCATCAAGCCCGGCGAGCTTCTCACGGATGCAGCCAAGGACGCGGCCCGGGCGGCGATGCAGGGCAAGGAGCCCGACTTTGCCCGGGCTTTTCTGGAGTGGATGACCATACCATGACCGACCTTTCAGCCGTGGCGAAGGCCATCGAGAGCCTGCCACCAGAGGAGCGCCGCAAGGTCGAGGCTGACCTCCGGGCGGCCACCTCCGGCAAGAAATGGCTGCCGAACCCCGGCCCTCAAACTGAGGCCTATTTCAGCAAGGCAGACGAGGTGTTCTACGGTGGCGAGGCTGGAGGCGGGAAAACAGACCTGCTCCTCGGGACCGCCCTTAACAACCATCGCCGGGCTCGCATCATGCGCCGCCTCAATGGCGAGGTGCAGGGCCTCATTCAGCGCATGGAGGAGATTGTCGGGCAGGCCGGGCTCAAGCGGAATCCCCCGGCCATGTACCGGACCAAGAGCCAGATCATCAATTTCTCCGGCTGCCAGTTTGAGAAGGACTGGAAAAAGTACCAAGGCTCGGCGCAGGATTTCTTCGGCTTTGACGAGATCACCAACTTCACCCGGCAGCTTTACACAACCCTCATCGCATGGAACCGCTCGGCCTTCCCCAAGCAGCGGTCCCGCGTCATCTGCACCGGCAACCCTCCCACCACACCGGAGGGGATGTGGGTTATCGAGTATTGGGCTCCATGGCTGGACCCGGAGCATCCAAACCCTGCCTTGCCCGGCGAGTTGCGGTGGTTCACCACCATCAACGGCAAGGACACCGAGGTCGATGGCCCCGGGCCGGTGACGATTGACGGTGTGGTCCTGAAAGACGAGCGCGGCGAGCCCATCCTCCCCAAGTCCCGGACGTTCATTCCGGCAGAACTCAAGGACAACCCGGACCTTGCCGAGACGGACTACGCCGCCCGCCTGTCCGGCCTGCCCGAGGAGTTGCGCCGGTCCCTCAAGCTGGGTGAGTTCCGGGGCCAAATGGAGGACGCGCAATTCCAGTGCTTCCCCTCCGAGTGGGTGGACCTCGCCATGAATCGCTGGAACCCGAGCGGACGGGATGGCCCCATGAATGCCGTGGGGGTGGACGTGGCCCAAGGTGGCGAGGACAAGGCCGCCATCTGCCCTCGGCATGGTAACTGGTTTGACCTCATCCAGACCTATCCCGGGCGAGAGGTGCCGGATGGCCCGACGCTGGCCTCCAAGGTCATTGCCATCCGCCGAGACCCGGCCTCGGTTTCCATCGACATGGGGGGAGGCTACGGCATCTCGACCCGCGACCACCTCAAGAGCCTTGTGCCGGTCGAGGAGTTCAATGGCTCGGCCTCGGCAGAGGCGAGGGTGGACAAGAGTGGGATGCTCAAGTTCCTGAATATCCGGGCCGCCGCCCATTGGCACCTCCGGGAGTTGCTGGACCCGAGTGGCGGCCACAACATCGCCATCCCCCCGGACCCTGACCTCCGGCAGGAACTCCTCACCGTGCGCTACATCCCGGGGCAGAAGATCAAGATTGAACCCAAGGAGGATGTCATCGACCGGCTGGGCCGCTCGCCGGACAAGCTGGACGCCCTCATCATGGCAGCCTTTGCCCGGGGGGAGACAAAGGCCGGGAGATTTGGTAACACCGGCGCGTTGCAACAAACCGCCACCACATCCGGGCGGAACCCAAGAAGGAGATGACCATGGCAAAAGTGATGAAAGCCATCACGGGACTTATCGGCAAAATCCTGCCCAAGGCCCCCAAGATTGACATTCCCGTCATGCCGGACCCCGGCTCGACCGCTTCCAAGCTGGCGATGTCCCGCAAGATGAACGAGCGCAAGGGACGCGGGCGGGAAGGAACCATCTACTCCGGGGCAGGTGGCGCTTATGGCGGCCTGAACCTCGGCGGCACCTCGTAACTCGAACCAAGGGGGGGCGACCATGGCGCTCGACACTCGTGACCAAGGCGTCCTCCTCACAATGGGGGAGGCCTTCTCTCGCAAGGGAAACCTTGACCGCTTCTGGCAGACCGTGGCGGATAACCACTACCCAGAGCGAGCCTCATTCACCCGCCCCCTCGACCTCGGGGAGGAGGCAACCTCTCAACTCTACTCATCCGAACCGGTCCTGTTTCGCCGGGAGTTCGGCAACTTCTTGAACTCTGCCCTCCGGCCTCGTGGCCGTGACTGGTTTTCGATGGCCCCGGCCAACGTGAAACTCCGCAAGCGCCCCAAGGTCCTCGCCTATCTGGACGAAAAGCGCGATATGCTCCGGGCTCTCCTCTACAACCGGGGCTCGGGCTACACCCGGGCCATGGTAGAGGCGGACCACGACTTCGCCACCTTCGGCAATGCGGTCGGCACGGTCGAGGAGCGGCCTGACCGCTCCGGCCTCCTGTTCCGCACATGGCACCTCCGGGATTGCGCATGGCTCCAGAACTACGAGGGCGAGGTGGACACCGTGTTCCGCAAGTTCCGCCCCACCATCCGGGAACTCATGGCGCAGGAGAAGCGCCGGGGCTGGAAGATTGACCCGAAACTTGCCGAGGTGGCGACCAAGGAACCCCTGCGCAAGGTCAACTGCGTCCATGTGCAGATGCCCCTCCTCAGTTACCAGCCGGAGAAAAAGGCCAAGCTGGAGTGGGTCTCGCTGTACTACGACATCGACCACCAATGTCTTATGAGCCGCAAGCTGGTCCCCGAGTTCAACTACTTCGTTGACCGCTGGTCTCTCTTGAACGAATCGCCCTACGCCATCTCGCCTTGCGTCATCTGTTCCCTGCCGGACTCCCGCACCTTGCAGGTCATGACGTGGAGCGTCATTGAGGCAGGCGAGAAGGCGGTCGAGCCCCCGATGGTGGCAACCCATGGCGCGGTGGTGGGAGGTGTGAACATCGCCGCCGCACAAGTGACGTGGGTGGACAAGAACTATGACGAGCGCACCGGCGACGCCATCCGCGCTCTCGAACTCGGCACCTCTCCCCAATTCGGCGAGGTCCTGCGGGAAGGCATCCGCAACAACCTCAATGCAGCGTGGTACTTGAACAAGCTGCTTATGCCCCAGACCTATGACAAGACGGCATACGAGGCCAACCGGCTTCACGAGGAGTTCCTCCGGGCGGTCCAGCCCATCATGGAGCCCGCCGAGGCCGAGCGGAACGGCAACCACCTCGACCTCGCCTTTGCCATCTCCCAGCGTCTCGGCCTCTGGGGCGACCCCAAGGCCATGCCCGAGGAACTGGCCGGGCAGGACATCGACTTTACCTACGACAACCCCTACGAGGACGCCCGCAAGCAGGCCCTCTCGCTGGCCTACAAGGCGACTGCCGAGGTCAACCAGATTGCAGCGGCCACCGACCCGACCGTCATGGCGCAATTCAACGGCAAGAAGGCATACCGGGACGCCATCTCCGGCGTTGCCCCGCCCTCGTGGTTGCTTGACGAGGATGAAGCCGAGGAGGCCATGGCAAAGGCCGAGGAGGAGCAGACCTTGGCAGGCGCGGCACAGGAGGTTGCAGGTGCAGCCGAGATTGAGGCCAAGATGCAGCCGAAAGGACAGATGCAGGCCGCCGCATGAGCAACCGCTATAAGCCCCCATTCCACCCATGGGAGCCGCCGGAGATCACCGACGCCGAGGTCATGGCGCTCAAGAACCTCGCTGCCGGGAATGCCAACGGCTCCCAGCAACAGATGGCGCTCACCACCATCATTCAGAAATTCTCGGGCACGTATGACCTGAGTTTCCGCCCCGGCGGCCAAGATGCAGATAGAGCCACAACCTTTGCAGAGGGCAAGAGGTTCGTGGGGCAACGCATCTTGGAGGCCATGACCCGCCCTCTCAAGCCCCAGCCACAAGGAGAAACCGATGGCAGCCGACGAACAAGCGACAAACCAGAACCTCCAGCCGCCCGCATCCGGCGGAACCCAAAGCCCGCCGAAAGATCAAAGCCAGCAAAGCCAGAAGCCGGATGACGGCAGCAAGCCTGCCGGGTCCATCTACAAGGATGTCGGCCTGCCAGACCCGGGCGAGAAGGGCTCCTCCTCGTGGCCCGAGAATTGGCGGCTCGATATGGCCGGGGGTGATGAGAAGCTGGCAAAGCAGCTTGAGCGTTATCAGAACCCGGGCGAGGTCTCCAAGGCATTGCTCGCGGCACAGCAACGCATCCGCTCCGGCGAATATCGCAGAGTGACCCCGCCCCCGGACACCAAGGACGAGGCCGCCTTGGCGGCATGGCGAGAGGAGCAAGGCCTCCCCAAGACGGCAGCGGAATATACCTTTGACGTGGTGGAGGGCTTCGACTTTGCCAAGGCGGACCCCCAGACCAAGGCCGCGCTCGGGGAGTTCCAGCAGACGTTTCACAGCGCCAACCTGTCCAAGCAGCAAGCCGATGCCGTGGTGAAGGGAATCACTGCCGTCTCCCAGAAGCAGATGGAGGAGCAGGCCAAGGCCGATGCCGAGTATGGCGACCGGGCCGAGGACACCCTCCGGGCGGATTGGGGGGCGGACTACCGGACCAACATTCAGGCCAACTGGAATTTCCTGACCCAGAAACTCGGGAGCGCCGAGGAGGCGACCGCCTTTGTCGAGGCCCGGATGCCCAACGGGCGGAAGCTGGGGGACAACCCGGCTATCAGCAAGTTGATTAACGAGATGGCCCGGATGGAAGGAAGCGACATCATCTACAACGGTGGCGGGGATGCAAAGGGTGTGGACGCCCGCATCGCCGAGATTGAGAAGATGATTTCCAACCAGAGCGCCGACTACACGAATGCCGTGGCCGAGGAATACCAAGGCCTTCTTGCCAAGCGTGAGGCCCGGCAATCCCGTCAGTGAACCGGCACAGGATAGCCCGGCTCAAGGCATACGAGAAACAAGGGGGGCGCTGCTTTTGGTGTGGCGTCCCCACCCGCCGGGAGACGGCGGACAAGGGGGTCTTTCTCGCCCCCTCGACCGCCGAACACCTCATTCCCAAGAGCCGGGGCGGCACCAATTCACAGCGCAACATTGTCTCGGCCTGCAAGCAATGCAATTGCTGCCGGGGCAACATGCCCTTGGCGATGTGGCTGATTGTCTTGAGGGAAACCCTCATAGTCCAGCGGCGGACGCATCATTTCAATGAGGTCTTGTCATCATTGCGAGACCGTGGTATTCACGCGCCCACATTGGTCGGCTACCCCGGCGACGGCCCCGACCCCGAGACCCGCTGAAAGTCCCGCCCCTCGCTGGACAGTGACCGGCCCCGCAAGGCCCTCCCGGTCCCTCCAGAAGGCCACCCGAGACGGAAGCATAAACCCTTCCCCCATTCTCGTTTGACCAATGGAGCATTCCTATGCCCGGTGCAGCGCCCCAAATCCAATATCGCCAAGAGTTCGTGCTTGGCTTCCAGAAGCGTCAGTCCCTCCTCAAGGACACGACCACCAAGGAGATGCAGGTCAAGGGCAATCAGGCCACGTTCCTCGTTGCCAACACCTCCGGCACGGCTTCCACCCGTGGCGTGAACGGCCTCATCCCTGCCTCTGACAACGACAACACGCAGGTCACCGCGACCCTTGCTGAAAAGCATGACCTGCGCCGCATGACTGGTTTCAACATCTTCCAGTCACAGGCCGACCAGCGGGCCATCATGCAGATGAACACCATGTCCGTCATCAACAACGACATGGACGCGGCCATCCTTGCCGAACTCGCCAACGGCACCCTCGACACCGGGGCCACCGCCACCGCCGCCGCCTCCAGCGGCGCGATTGTCTCCAAGGCCATCGCGCAGTTGATCAACAACGGTGTGCCGTGGGACGGCAACATCTTCGCCGTGGTCACCGCCGCCTTCATGGAGTACCTGTCCCAGCTTGCCGGTTTCGCCTCGGCTGACTACGTGAACGTCAAGCCGTTCGTGAACTACCCCGGCCAGAACGCGGGCAACGAGAAGGCCCCCGGCCAAGGCTGGTATGAGTGGAAGGGCGTCAAGTGGATTATGTCCTCGCAGATCAGCGGCGCGGGCACCAATGCCGAACTCTGCTACATGTACCACCGCTCGGCCATCGGCCATGCCGTCAACTCCGCTGGCATTGATAGCCAGATTGGCTACGACGGCGAGCAGGACTACTCGTGGGCTCGCTGCTCCCTGTTCCATGGTGCCAAGCTGCTTCAGAACACCGGCGTTGTCCGTATGCTCCACGACGGCTCGGCCTTCGTGGCAACCTAATCACCGGGGGAGGGTTCGCCCTCCCCCTTCCCACATCCACCTTTTTTCGAGGAGCCTCCCATGGCTTACGTATCTGCACAATGGAACAACATCGCGCCGGGCATGGGCAACGCGCCCTCGCTCTGGCTGGGCTACGGCACCGACATCCACACCGACGCGGATGCCGCTGACTTCATCTCGGACGGCTCTGCCAAGGGCATGAAGGTCAACGACGTGGTGATTTACGTCAAGACCTCGGCCACCATCGGCGCAACGATGCACGTTGTCACCGCCGTCACCTCGGGAGGTGCGGCGACCATGGCCCCGGCCATTCTGGCGTAACGTCAAGTTCGCTGCTATCAAATGGGGCGGGGTCCAGTGGCCCCGCCCTTTTGCATAGGAGAACGACACAATGGCGAAAGCCGAAACCAAGCAGCCGGAAAACGTCAAGCGCATCACTCACCCCCAGCGGCTCTACTTCCGCGACGGCGAGCGCATCGCCCGGGACGAGGCCATCATCCCCATGGGCCACACCCATGATCAGGTCCTCAACGACCCGAACTACTTCACCCACAGCATGAAGCGGATTCGCCCAAACACGATTGTTCGCTACATCGCCGAGGACTACTCGTTCGGTGGCGAGTTGCTCATCCCCCGCGTGATTGACGGCATGGCAAAGGCCATCTCGCTCACGTCATGGGAACGCGCCAACGCCGCCGAGATGACCGAGATTTCTGACCTCTACAAGGTGACGACCGGCGCGACCGGCTTCCGCGTGGTCCTCAAGGCTACCGGAGCCGTGGTGAAGGACGGCCTTGCCACCAAGGCCGAGGCCTACAACCACATGGCCGAACTCGAAACCAAGGCCCGCAAGGCCGCCTAAGACAACCGGGAGGGCCAGATGGCAGTCACCAAACTCGACCTCTACAATCTGGCCCTCCTCGAATTGAAGGCCTCCCCGCTTGTGTCTTTGACCGAGGCCCGGGAGAGCCGCCGGGTTCTGGATGTCCACTATCCCCGGGTTCTGGCTTACATGCTGGAGCAAGGCTTCTGGAACTTCGCCATGCGAACGGTGGAGATCACACAGGACGCGACCATCACCCCCGCCTTTGGCTACAGCATGGCATTCAACAAGCCTACCGATTGGGTGAGGACCTTTGCCATCTCGCTCAATGAGCGGCTGGAGCCAATCCTTTCGCAGTACATCGAGGAGAGCAATCTCTGGTTTGCAGATGCCGGGCCGCTTTATGTCCGGTATGTCTCGAACTCGGTCTCCGGCTATGGCTATGACCTCACCCGATTCACCGAGCGCTACATCAAGGCGTTCTACTTTGAACTCGCGGCTCGCTCGTGCAGCAAGGTTGCCGGGTCCTCGGACGGCCTCAAGGATGACTTGGAAAAGAAGGCCAAGGGCTTTCTTGTCGAGGCTCAGCAATTCGAGGCGCTCCGGGAGCCTGCCCAGATGCTCCCGCAAGGCCGCTGGAATGCCGGGCGCTTCGCCCGTGGTGGTGACAATGGCCGGTGGTCCGGCCCCTACAGGACGCGCTAATGGCCCGGGAACGCACCTTTCTTTTCGCCTTGAACGGGGGCCTCGTGTCCCCTCTTGCGCTTGCCCGTACAGACCTCCAGCGCATGAGGCTCACGGCTGAAACATTCCACAACTGTTTCCCCCGGGTGATTGGCCCTCTCCAGTTCCGGCAGGGCCTCGAATATCTGGGCTCCACAAACGGCGATGCAGCCGCCCGGCAAATCCCTTTCATCTTCTCGGTCGATGACACGGCCATCATCGAACTTGCGGACTTGTCCCTCCGGGTTCTGGTCGATGACGCCGAGGTCTCCCGGGTGGCCGTGTCCACCACCATCACCAACGGGAACTTCTCCTCCGGCACCGGCTGGACCTTGACCACCACCGGCGGCGGCGTGGCCGACATCAACTCGACCGTGGCCAACTCTCTCGTTCTGAAAACCCCGGTTCGGGGCGGCCGCGCATCTGCCCAACGGTCGGTTTCGGTCTCTCTCGCCGATCAAGTTGTCGAACACGCCATCCGCCTGACGGTCACGGCGGGCGTGGTCAAGTTCCGGATTGGCTCGACCACCACCGCGCAAGACATTCTGGCCGAGGCTGAATATGCGGAAGGCGTCCACAGCATCACCTTCACGCCCGGCGTTGCGACCATTTACCCCCAGCTTTCCGCCAAGTCCGAGACCATCGTGTCGGTTGACAGTATCGAGATTGAAGCGGCTGGCACCCTCACCCTCACGACGCCATGGGGTGCCGCTGACCTCCCGGCCATCCGCTATGAGCAGTCCGGAGACGTGATCTTTGTGGCGGATGGCACACATCAACCCTACCGCATCGAGCGCCGGGGCAACGCCCGCTCATGGTCGATTGTCAAATACAAGTTCTTCGATGGACCATGGAAGGGCAAGACCGCCAACGTCACGCTTTCCCCATCGGAACGACTTGGCAATGGCGTCTTGACCGCCAGCGCCCCCTTCTTTGAACCCGAGATGGTCGGCTCGCTGTTCGAGATCACCCACACCAAGAGCCGTTGCAATGTGAGTCTGTCCGGCGATGACGTTTACACCGACTCCGTGCGGGTCTCCGGCGTGGCCGAGGGCACCGTCCGAAATGTTGTGTGGGCCATCACCGGCACATGGGTCGGCAATGTCTCGATCATGATCTCCTATGACAACGAGGAGACCTGGCACACCTATGAAAGCTGGAACGGCAACACCTTTGCCACCTATGACCTGGGAGCGGACAACACCATCGTTCATGTCCGCCTAGGATTTCAGCCCGACGAACACACCTCGGGGACGGCGGCGATTGCCCTTTCCACTCCCGGCGGCGGCGGCTCTGGCATCGTGCGCATCACTGGCTACACCTCGGAAACGTCCGTCACCTATGAGGTGGTTGAGCGCCTGCACTACACAGGCGCAACCGAAAACTGGCGCGAGGGGAAGTATTCCGACTATCGCGGCTGGCCCGCCTCGGTCGCACTGTTCGAGGGCCGCCTGTGGTGGGGAGGTCAAGACCAGGTCGCCGGTTCCTACTCCGACGACTTCACCAACTACAATGTTGAGGAGGAGGGTGATTCCGCGCCGATCATCCGCTCCATTGCCACCGGCCCGGTGAACAAGGTGCAATGGATGCTCGGCCTCGCCCGCCTGATTATCGGAACCTCCGGGGCGGAGAGTGTCGCGCGCTCCTCCAGCTTTGACGAGCCGATGTCAGCCACCAACTTCTCCATCAAGGATGCCTCGACCTACGGGTCAGCCGACATTCAGGGCGTCAAGGTGGACAGGTCCGGGGTCTTTGTGCAGCGCTCCCGCAAGCGCGCCTATGTGATTTCCTACTCGGTTGAGGCCAACGACTACACCTCGAACGAGGTGAGCCGGTACAACCCGACCATTCTTGAGTCCGGGGTGAAAATCATGGCCGTGCAGCGCCAGCCAGATACCCGCATCTGGTTCTGCATGGATGACGGGACGGCCGCCGTCTTGGTCTACGAGCCCTCCGAGGACGTGATTGCATGGACCACCTTCGAGACGGACGGCCTTGTCGAGGACGTGATGGTCCTCCCGAACACGGACGGGGATGACGTTTATTTCATCATCAACCGCACCATTGACGGCGTGACCAAGCGCTACCGGGAGCGCCTCACCTATGACACCGACGCCGTGGGCGGGGTCAACAACTACATGGCCGACTCCTTCAAGCATCAAACGGTCACGGCCTCGGCAACCGTCACCGGCCTCGACCATCTGGAGGGCAAGGACGTAGTGGTCTGGGCGGCGGGCGAGCCGTTGCTGGACGCAAACCAAGACCCGGCCACCTTCACCGTGACCAGCGGGGCAATCACCCTGCCGGAAGCGGTGACCGGCACTGTGATTGTGGGCTTGCCGTATGAGGGCCGGTGGAAGTCAACCAAGCTGGCCTATGCAGCCCAGACCGGGACCGCGATGTCCCAGAGAAAGACTATCGGGATGGTCGCGCCCATCCTCTATGCCACCCACAACAAGGCCGCCCTGTTCGGCACCTCGTTCACCGACTACATGGACCCTATCAGCCAATCGCTTGAGATGCAGGACCTCGGCGCGGCCATGCTCGACACCGACCGGGACTATGATTATGACGCCTTCGCTCTCCCGGGAGAGTGGAGCCCGGACGCCCGGCTTTGCATCAAGTTCCGCGCCCCTCTCCCGGCCACGGTCCTCGGGATTGGTTTGTCAATCGAGGCCCATGAAAATGCCTAGCCTCCGCCCCATGCGCCGGTCTGATATGGTGAAGGAGAGCCGGTTCATTGTGCCCAAGTTTGTCGGCGTTGTGATTGTCCATGAGGGGCGAGACATCGGCTCCGGTTCGATTGTCTGGGGGGATGGGGGCAGGCCCTATCTCAGCATGGGAATCACAGACGAGTTCCGCAAGTTCCCGGTGTTCATGGTCAAGACCGCCAAGATGCTCATTGAGGCTTCCATGCAGGCCAATGGTGAACTCTACACGGTCGAGGACAAAGAGGAGCCAACGGCACCGCGCCTGTTGGCGCACCTCGGGTTTATTGATACAGGGGAAACCATCCAAGGAGAGAGGGTTCTCAAATGGCAGAAGTCCTAGCAGTTCTCGGCACCATCGGCTCGCAGGTGATGAGTGCCGCCACCACGGCAGGCTCGTACCTCGCCGCAAACGCTGGCACCATCGGCACCGCGCTCTCGGTCGGGTCAACCGTCTATGGCGGCCTCTCTGCCTACAAGCAGGGGAAAGACACCTCCAAGGCTTTGAAGGCCAAGGGCGAGCGCGAATTGGCGGTCTCTCAGAGGGAGGCCGAGCGCAAGCGCCGGGAGACACAGTTGCTCGTGTCCCGGCAGAACGCAATTGCCGGAGCCTCCGGGGCCGGAGCCACGGACCCCAGCGTCCTCGCCGTCATGGGCAAGACCAAGACGGAAGGCGACAACGCCGCCATGCTCGATATGTACAACGGCATGGTCAACAGGTCTGACCTCTACACCGAGGCCAACACGGTCAGGGGTGAGGGCAAGAGCAAGTTGTTCGGCACATTCCTCGATGCCGGAAGCACAATCTACAGCAGCCTCGCCCGCAAGAAGCGGACCTCCCTCGAATATAGCTACTAAGGAGCCATCCCATGCCGAGGATGCCGGACTGGACAGACGCCCCGCGCAGCAGGGCCACCACCCCCAACGTGCCGCGCACCCCCAAGGATTTTGTGGGGGAGGCTGCCGGTCGCCTTGGCGAGACCATCGCCCGGGAGGCAGAGGCAAGCGAGGAGTTGAACCTGCGCATTGCCAAGCAACAGCGGAACGAGGGGCAGGCCCTCGAATATGCTGCCGCCAAGGCGGACTTTGCAAAGCGCCGCATCAACGAGGAGGACGGCTACCGCCCGGAGGTCAACCCACGTCTCGACAAGTGGGAAGGCCAATACACCAAGAACCTGACCAAGCACAAAGCGGCCTCGGCTGCGCTGATTTCAGACCCCAACCTCCGGCTCCGGTTCGAGTTCGAGGCGGACGAGGACATCACGCGGGGCTCGGTCGGCTTGCGCGGCAAGGTCCGGGACTATCGCATGGGAGAGCAGCGAGCCCGGGGCTTGCAGGCCATCGAGGACACCCTCATCCTTGCAGCCAAGCCCGGCCTCCCTCAAGACGAGGTGAACCGCTTGTTCATCCGCTCCCGGGCTGACATCGACAACCTTGTCATGGCCGGGGTTATGACGCCCGAGCAGGCGGTCGAGCAGCGCCGCTCATTCTCCAAGAGGTTCGCCACGGCCAAGGTGCAGGAGGACATCCTCGCAGACCCGGGCAATGCCTACCGCAACATCAAGGGCGGGGCCGCCGGTGAGGTGTACTACCGGAAACTTTTGGGGAAGGAGAACGCCTCCGGCTCCAACTACGCCCGGCCCAAGAAGCCCAACGGAGAGGATGCCAGTTCCGCGCTCGGGCGCTACCAGTTCACCACGGGAACATGGGCCGACGTGATGAAGGCCCACCCGGAACTCGGGCTCACGGCAGACGGGCGGACCAATGCCGACCAGCAGGAGCGGGCAATCCGCGCCTTCACCTCGGACAACGCGGCATTCCTCCAGAGCAAGGGCATTCCGGTCTCGGAGGCGACCCTCTACATGGCGCATTTCATGGGGGCAAAGGGGGCGGTGGATATGTTCAAGGCCGCGCCCGGGGCCAACGCTTCCGCCTTGTTCCCGGAATCAGCCAAGGCCAACACCACAATCTTCTTTGCGGGCAAGGGCGAGAACATGCGCCCCCGGACGGTGGCCGAGGTCATCGCCCTCCAGACCAAGAACTTCTCGACACAGGACGCCCCGGCCCCAGCCTACTATGAGATGCTGGACCCCGAGGACCGGGTGAGGTTCTCGACCATGGCCGAGGCAGAGTATGCCTCCCGCGCCAAGGCCGAGAGGGAAGCCGACGCCCTCCAGAAGTACCAGACCAAGAGCCTCTTGGAGGATGACATCTCCCAGATTGCCAACACCGGCAAGCCGAGCGACATTGACCCCTCACAGGTGGCCGCCGTCCTCGGGGAGGACGATGCCGTCAAATGGCTGGAGGACCGACAAAGCGCGGCCAACACTTTCGCCGCCGTTTCGGCCATGGACACCATGACCAACGACCAGATTGAGGACCACCTCTCCAGTCTGGAGCCACAAGCCGGGGCTGCCAATTTCAAGGACGCCCAGAAAACCTATGACGCTGCCGAGCGCCGGGCCAAGAGCCTTCTGGACCTGCGCCTCAAGGACCCTGCCAAATCCGTAGAGGAGTCGGCGCTGGTCAACGAGGCCAAGAAGGGACTGGACCCGGCCCAGCCCCAGACGGTGCAGGCCCTCGCCCGCGCCCGGCTGGCAGCGCAAGAGCAGGTGGGCATCCCCAAAGCCATGCGCCAACCCGTCACCCGAGCCGAGGCCCGGCAGATCATCGCCCCGATTGAGAGGGTGATCGACATGACGGACGCGCAAATCGTGGCCGCCACCGGCTCCGCTGGGGCAGACAAAGCCGCTCGCAAGGCCTCAATCCGCGCCATCCACCGGCAGGCCGAGGAGGAAATCCGCAACACGGTTGACCAGATCGAGGCCGCGTATGGTCCCTATGCGGACCAAGTTCTCGCCTTCGCCATCGCGGAATCGGTGAGGGACAAGGAGATTGGGGACCTCGCCTCCCGGGTGTTCAAGAAGATTGCCTCCGGCCAGAGGGTCACCTCCAGCGACACCGAGGGCCTCGACCAAGCCAACGAGGCCGCCACGGCAGACAAGGCCATGACAGGGGAGGGCCGGAGCGTCACAGGAGCCCCGCAGACGGCCTCGCCGGGTTCCGGGTCCCAACCTACCGGGCAACCCCAGAAAGCCAGCCCTGCCCCCGGAGCGGGGACGGGACGGGGCGTTTCTCCGCGAGCCCTTCCCCCGGGCCGGTCATCCGCCCCAGCCCCGGGACAGCCCCCGGCCAAGGACAAGAAGCGCCCCGCCGCCCGGGATGGTTCGCCATGGCCGTCGCGCAAGGACGTGCAGACCTTGCTCAAAAACCCGGCTCTGGCTTCCGAGTTCGACAAGATTTATGGTGCAGGCCGGGCCGCCGAATGGCTTCCGCAGGAGTGAGACATGGCAAAGATGCCGGGGGAAATGATCGAGGGGCCATGGTCTCCCGAGGGTGATGCCGAGCAGGACCGCAAGGCGCGGTCCTTCAAGCCGGAAATGGCCGAGGTCAAGCCTCCCGTCTCCCCTTTCGGTGGTCCCACGGCCTCCGAGCCTGCCGCCTACTCCGAGCCCGCCAAGCCCTCCCTCTGGGAAAGGACCAAGGAGCATTTCAACTATCAGGTGAACCATGGGTTCTTTGCCCTCGGGGACCTGATTGGCACACGCTTGGAGCAGGTCAACGCCGAGGAGCGGCAGGCCGAACTCACGAGGATGAGGGCCGAGGGGCAGGGCGAGACCGCCGCCGCCAAGCGAGCCGAGTTGGACATGTTCCGCTCCGCTGGTGCTGCCGAGATGGCCCGAAACCAGCGAGCCGAGGACAATTTCCGATTTGAGAACATGCCTGCCGCCGAGGGCTTCCTCGAAAATGCCGCTGCCGTGGCAGGCGGGTTCGCCGGTTCCATCGACCCCACAATCGTTGTGGCGGAGGCCAAGATTGGCACGACGGCTTGGCGCATGGGTTCGCCCATCGTCTCCAAGATGCTGGATTATGGCGTCTCCAACGCGGCCATGAATGCCCTTCTCAATGCCAGCGTACAGGCTGGGGAGTTGGGCGCGGACATGCGCGAGGAGATTGATTGGGATTCGGTGATGGTTGACGCCGGGGTGGGTGCAGTTCTTGGCGTCCCCTTCGGCTACATCGCAGGCCGGGCGGCCCGCGACGAGATGGCGCAATTGGTGCAGGCCCCGGAACCGGGTATGGCACCATGGGCACCGCCTCGCACCGGCCCGCGTGTCGAGAATGTGCCCAAGCCTGAAAGGGTGCCGGACCAGACCACGGTTGAAAGCATCTCCGAGGCCCATGCCCCGGAGGAGATCACAGCCGCACAAGAGACCCTGTTCGGCGAAGTGGTGGGAACGCGCAACCTCACCCCCGAGCAACTCAATCAGGTGGACGACTACATCAACGCGGGCAAGCCATACGGAGAGGAGTTTCCTCGTGAAACAACCGTTCAAGATATGCCCCCGGTGCGGGAGCCCGCACAATCGGAAGCAGAACCGCTACCTCAAGTGCCAGAGCGGGGACAACCGGAAGGCGGCGCGGACCCGGCTCCGGCAGATGCGAGCCCGGAACGCCCCAAGGGAGTCTCATCGAGTGCCAACTACCTCGGACTGAATGCCGACGGCAATCAAATCTGGGAGTGGCCGCACAAGGATGGGCCTCGCCGCATTGAGGTCCGCCCGGGAAAATCGAACAGTCTGGAAAACCCTTCGATGCTCTCCGGGCCGGGCTTTGCCCCCTATGAGAGACAGGCAAACTTTGAGGTGGTCACCCCGGCGCAAAACCCGCCAGCCAAAGTGCCAGAGCGGGGACAACCGGAAGGCGGCGCGGACCCGGCTCCGGCAGATGCGAGCCCGGAACGCCCCAAGGGAGTCTCATCGAGTGCCAACTACCTCGGACTGAATGCCGACGGCAATCAAATCTGGGAGTGGCCGCACAAGGATGGGCCTCGCCGCATTGAGGTCCGCCCGGGAAAATCGAACAGTCTGGAAAACCCTTCGATGCTCTCCGGGCCGGGCTTTGCCCCCTATGAGAGACAGGCAAACTTTGAGGTGGTCACCCCGGCGCAAAACCCGCCAGCCAAAGTGCCCGCCCCCCTCGTTGCAGGAGACTTCCAAGACCTGAAACCCGAGGACCTGAAAATCGACGCCAAGCGTTTCCAGTTCAAAGGCGGCGGTGACGAGGAGGGAGTGATCGACACCCTCAAGAAGGTCAAGACATGGGACCGGAAGAAGGCCGGGGTTATCATGGTCTGGGAGGACCTCGCCGGGAACAAGTTCGTGGTGGACGGTCACCAGCGTTACGGCCTTGCCAAGCGCCTCAAGGGCGAGGGGCAGGACCCAACCCTTCATGCGATGATCTGGAGGGAGGCCGACGGCATCTCCGCCGATGACGCCAAGGTCCTCGCCGCTGACATCAACATCTCGCAGGGCTCGGGCACCGCGGTCGATGCCGCCAAAATCCTCCGCTCTCGCCCGGAGATGATGGGCAACCTACCCAAGAATGCGGTGACGGAACACGGTGTCGGCCTCGCCCGGCTCTCGGATGACGCCTTTGGCATGGTGGTCAACGGCAAGGTGCCGCCCGAGTATGGCGCACTGGTGGGCAAGCTGGCCCCGAACACCTCGACCCATGCACAAATCATGGATGTCCTCGCCAAGAACGAGCCCGCCTCGGCAGCACAGGCCGAGAGCATGGTGCGCGATGTCCTCTCCGCCCCCGAGGTGGAGCAGACAATGAGCGATATGTTCGGCTCTGCCGAGGTCACTCAAATCCTGTTCAAGGAGCGGGCGCAGGTCCTCTCCAGTGCAGCCACCGCGCTCCGCAAGGACCGCGCCGCCTTCAACACTCTGGTCAAGGAGGAGGCCCGCCTCACCGGGGCAGGGAACAAACTCGCCACGGCCACCAACCTCGAAAGGGCACAGACCGATGCCGAAATCCTCGCAACCCTCCAAGCCACGGCCCGGCGCAAAGGGCCGGTCGCCGACGCCCTCGCCGCCGCCGCCAAGTCCCTCCATGACGGCACCCCCAGACAAGTTGCAGTCCGGGAGTTCCTCGATAAACTCCGAGCGCCTGCATCTGCTTCGCCGGACGGCCCGGGCGTTTCTCCATCGTCACAGTCCATTGCCGCCTCGCTAGGAGGTTATCGCAACACCGAGACCCCGGCTTTCCAGAGGTGGTTCGGTGAGAGCAAGGTGGTGGATGAAAATGGTGACCCGCTTATGGTCTATCACGGCACCACCGCTGACTTTGAACAGTTTGCCAAAGACTTGACGAGTGCGCGGTCCTCCTCTGGGCAAAAGGGGGCCATTTTCCTCTCCAGCAACTCGGAAGTGGCGAACGGCTATGCCATGGAGAGCAAGACCGGCGGCAATGTCATGCCGGTATATGTCGCCCTGAAAAACCCCCTTATTGTCGATGACCCTCGCCCGTGGCGCATGTATGGGGCGGCCAGCTTCGAGGCGTGGATTGAGAAAGCCCGCAAGGAGGGCCACGACGGTCTTATCTTCCGCAGGGTGGCCGACGAGGTGGATGTCGATGACCGGGGCATGAACACCGCCGACCGGGCCATTGGTGACACCATCGTTGCCTTTGAGCCCACCCAGATCAAGAGCATCTACAACCGTGGCACATGGGATGCAGCCGACCCGAGGATTGCCTTCTCGGCACCGGCGAACAATGACCAGTTCCGCGCTTTCATCGCCGCTCGCAAGGCGGAGAAAGAGACCTTTGACGCAAGCCTCCGCACGGCTCTCGACAAGTTCAACGGCTTCCGCGCCACTGCGGAGGTGACTGACTACAAGGGGCGGCAATTCACCAAGACCGTTACCGTGACCAAGAGCCTCCAGCCGGGAGTGGAGTGGCAGGTCACATTCATGGATGACCTCGGCCCCTCCGGTCACCTCGACATGAACAGCTTTGCCGAGATGGCCGATCAAGTGAGGTCGATGATCTACTCCGGCTATAAGCCCGACGCAAAATACGGCATCGCCCCCCTCACGGTGAAGGTGGAGGACTATCTCCCCAAGAAATCGGGCATCGCCTTCTCGGCTCCCAAGGGGCCGGGCCTCACCTCCCAGATGGAGCGGATGCTTACTCTTGCGAGCGGGAAGATTGGAGCGCCGGACAACATCTATGGCGACCAGATCAATGAGGCTCGCCGCGCCGGATGGATTGAGAGCAAGAACGGTTACACCGCGACCGGCAACTCCAAGACCCGCTATTTCATCACCGACAAGGGCCGCGAGGCACTGGCAGGCAAAGGCCTGTTCGATGTCGGTGCCGACAAGAAGCCGCAAGCCGTCCTCCCCGGGGCCGAGCGCATTGGAGACAAGACCCTTGCAGAGCGCCGGGCGGCTGCACCGCTCAAGAGCGCCAAGCCCCAGAAGGACCTCGACTTTGGTTTGTTCGGCTCCGGCAAGGGGCAGATGGACCTCCTCGACATGGTGCAGAAAAAGGATGTCCTGTTCCGCGTCACCGGAGAGGGCGACTATCTGGACTTCACCCCCGGAGGCGGGGCCAAGAACACCGACATCGGCGGAGTGTCCATCACCTATTCGGCGACCGAGGACGCGGTGGAGATTATCGCCGTCCGCACCCCGACCCAGCAGCGCAACAATGGACTTGCCTCGGCGGCCCTCGATGAATTTCTCCGGGCGGCAGATGAGCAGGGGTACATCGTCAAGGCATACGTGAAGCCCATGGACCGGGCCACCACCCCGGAAGGCCTCCAGAAACTCTTTACCAAGTTCGGCTTCGAGCCCGGGCAAACCCCGGGGCAGATGGTGCGCAATGGCCCGACCGTGGGGCAGATTGCAAGCCGCGCCCTTGATGACAGTTTCGCTGCCGTTGCCCGCCTGATTGAGATGGGGGCAGAGATTGCGGAGATTGCCACCCACCCCTTTATTTTGGGGGCGGTGCGGCGAATGGAAGCAATCCCCTTGACGGATATGCAGCCCGGCTTCATGTCCGATGCTTGGAAGGCGAGCCGCACCTATGAGTTCCCAGAGGGGGCGGTCGCTGGCTACGACGCGGCAGTCTCTCGGCTCACCGAGGATGCCAAACTCTTTTCGACCGCCGGGCCGGTCAAGCGCGAGCGCAAGGCAACAGTCATGCTCGGGCCGCCTGCCGCTGGGAAATCCACGTTTGCCGAGAAGTTCGCCACTGTGCGCTATGCGGCCATCGTGGACCCGGACGAGGCCAAGAAGGTCATCCCGGAGTTCAACCGGGGCATTGGTGCCAACGCGGTCCATGAGGAATCGGCCCTCATGGCAAACGAGGTCATGGCCCAACTCATTGCGGATGGGGCCAACCTTGTCATCCCCAAGGTGGGGCACAATGACAAAGGCATCCGCAAGCTGATTTTGATGCTCAAGGAGAACGGCTACGCCGTTGACCTCGTGAACATCAATGTGACCTATGAAAATGCGTTCCGGCGCATGGTCAACCGCTTCCTCAAGACGGGGCGGCTTATCAACCCGGAATATGTCGCGGCGGTGGGAGACAATCCCTCGGCCACTTATCGCACACTCAGGCAGCAAGGGATTGCAGACCGCTATGCAGAAATCGACGCCAACGGGCAATTCGGGGAGCCCTCCAAAATCCTCGATGACACCGGAGCCACAGAAGGGATTCCGGGACTTGGAGGAGGTCGAGAACAAGGCGTTCGACCGGGAGATGCCGAAACTGGCAGCCAAGTACGGGCTCAAGATGCCCAAGGAGGCATAGCCTTCGCGGCTCCGCGCCCGCAGCCCATGAACAACATGCCGGTCAATCGGTCGCAGGCTGGGGTTACCACCAACCAGAATGTGCCGGGGGTCGGAAGGCTGGAGCAGGTCTCCGAGACCCTCCGGTCGGTGACCGGCGCACCTGTCCGGCAGGGCAGGCTCGCCCGCGCTCCTCGTGGGGCTGGCAAGGTGGCCGGACAATATGACCGCAACCAAGGCGTCATCCGCCTTCGGGAGGCTTCGGACTTCGACACGCAAGCCCACGAGACGGCCCACTCCCTTGAGACGGAATGGGGCCGGAGCCTCGACACCCTCAAGCGGGCGCATACCGCCGAACTGGAGCCGCTGGCTTATGCCGGGGCTGACCCGAGGCAGCAACTCTCGGAAGGCTTTGCCGAGTGGTTCCGCTTCTTTGTGACTACCCCGGCCTATGCCCACCGGGTCGCCCCCAAGTTCACCGCCGCTTTCGTAAACATGCTGGAGGCTGGGGACCGCCTGCAACTCGACAAGATCAGGGCGGCTCAAGAGGGCTATCGCAATTGGACAAGCGCTCCCTCCGCTGCCGTGGTGGCCGCTGACATCGTTTCCTCCCGCAAGGGCGGCATGATTTCTGAGGCCATTGCCGAGGCCGGGGGGCCGCGTGAAGCCTTGGCCGAGTTCGCCTCAAAGACCTACACCTCGCTCATCGACAAACTCAACCCCATCAACCGGGCGGTCGATGAACTCATGAAGGTGTACGAGAAGCGCACCGGCAGGGCCTTGAACATCAAGAGCGCACAAGACCCCTACCGCCTCGGACGCCTCTCGGCTGACAGTTACTCGGCTGGGCACATCGACGCCATGCACGGCGTTGTGCCCTATCGGGGCGTGGTCTCCGAGGGGGCCAGCCTCTCCGACGCCATCACCACCGCGCTCGGGTCAACGTGGCGCTCGTGGGATGATACGGCCATGGCAGACTTTGCCGCCTATCTGGTCTCCCGCCGGGCGCTGCAAGAGTATGACCGCTTCCTTGCCGGTGAAATCCCCAACCCTCCGGGCAAGTTCACCCGGGGCGACTACGAGGTCACGCGGCAAGAACTGGAGGCGGCTCACCCGAACTATGTGCAGGCCGCCGATATGGTTTACGAGTGGGGCCGCAACATGCTCCGCAAGAAGTACGAGGCCGGTTTCATCACTCAGGAACTCTACGAGGAATTGCTCAAGCGCAAAGACTACGTGCCCATGATGCGCGACCTCCGGGACCTCGACAAAGAAGCGGGCGGCACCGGCGGAAACCTCACCCTGCGGAGTTCCATCTTGAAGGCATTCAAGGGGTCAAAGCGCTCGGTCATCAATCCGCTGGAGACCATGATGGCCGACGCCTACGCCTTCAACGCCCTGATGAAGCGGAACGACGTGTTCCGCGCGCTCTCGGACTTGGCGGAAATGGCCGGGCCGGGAGCCGGGGCGATTGTCGAGCGCATTCCATCGACCCAACTCAAGGGCAGCAAGGTAGGGGTCACCGAGGTCCTGCGCTCGGCGGCAAAGGACGCTGGTCTCTCCCCGGATGACGTTGACCACCTGACCTCCTTTGTGGATGACCTCCTCGGGGATGACGCCACCGGCACAGTGTTCCGGGCCGGGGAAATCAACGAGGCCGGGGAACCCATCATCTACATGTGGAAGAACGGCAAGAAGCAGGCCCTCCGGCTTGCGGATGGCGACTTCGGGCGCGACCTCTATGACGCCATGACCGGCATGAACAAGGAAATGCGCAACCTGTTCGTCTCCGTCATGGCCTTGCCCACCACGATTGTCCGGTATGGCGTGACCACCGCGCCGCACTTCGTCATGGCGAACTACATCCGCGACCAAATCAGCGCTTGGGTTCTCGTGGGGGATGGCTACATCCCCTTCATCTCCGGCGCTGCCGGGCTCCGGGATGAACTCACCCAACGGGAGGTCACCCGGATTTACAACACCTTCGGCGGCATCTCGGGCGGGGCCAACGTGGCATCGCTCGACAAGGGCCGGGCCAAGAGGGACATCAACGCCCTCAACAAGAAGGGCTACACCATCAAGCGCTTTTCTGGCATCCGGGGGCTATCGGAACTCACCGGCCTGACTGAAACCGGCACCCGCCTCGGCATCTTCAAGAACTCCTTCGCCCGGGCAAAGCGCGACGGCCTCACCGATTACGAGGCGGCGGTCGAGGCGGCCTTCCAAGCCCGCGACTACATCGACTTCGGCAGGCACGGCTCCCAGACCCATGTGGCCCGGCGCTTGGTCACGTTCCTGAATGCCAGTGTGCAGGGCCTCGAAAAGACCTACCGCGTCTTGAGTGCGGAGGGGGCTATCCGCAAGGCGCTCACCCCCATCATCACGCACAAGGCAGGCCGCCCGCTCACCGCCCGGGACAAGGCGAACCTTGCCAAGAGTGCAAGCGCATGGGCCAAGGTCACGGCAATCGGCATGTTCGGCTTGGGCCTGTCCTACCTCTACCGCGATGACCCGGAATATGAGGAGATTTCCGAGTACCTCCGGGCGACTCACTGGATGGTAAAGAAGGGGCCGGGGGATTGGTACGCCATCCCCAAGCCCTTCGAGTTGGGCTTTGTCTCAAACATGTTTGAGGCCTCGTTTGAGAGTGCCTACAAGGGCAACCCGGTCGCAATGGAGTCGTTCTATGCCGGGCTCTACGAGGTGACCGCCCCGCCCATGGGCATCCCCTTGTTCGAGACCATGTACGAGTTGAAGCACAACCGCGACGGCTTGGGCCGGGACATCGTGGGGCAGGACATCGCCGGGTTCGAGCCGTGGCGGCAGTACACGGCCCACACCTCCGAGATTGCCAAGGCCCTCGGGGGAGCGGTCAACGTGTCTCCGGCCAAGATTGACCATGCCTTGCAGGGCTGGGGGGCATCATGGGGCAAGATCATCACCGACGCCTCCAGCGCCCGGGCTCAAGGCCGGAGCGAGGTCGAGGTCCTCTCCGGGGCCATGACCAACCGCTTTGTGCGAGACGTGACCCGGGGCTCCACCTCCTCCATGCAATTCTGGGGGCTGGTCTCGGAAAGCACGGGCGAGTTCGCCAAGGCGGCAAAGACCTATCAGGACCTTGCCGAGAACGGCGCACCCGGGGCCGGTGAACAGATGCTCGCCTCCAAAGACGAGAACACAAAGGCCTTTGCTTTGATGCAGGCGCATTTCAAGCCCGACGTGGAGCGGCTCAATCCGCTCGTGCGGGCCAAGGATAGCATCGCCGTGATGTCAGCCCTCCGCAAAGAACTGGCGGGCAACAAGGTTGTGTCCTCCGAGGACTCGACCGACGAGGAGCAGGTCACCCTCACCCTCAATCCCACCCAGCGCAAGATGGCGCAGGAGTTCCTCGCCCGGCTCCAGATGATCGAGGCCCGCAATTCCCTCGTGGTCATGGGCGTCCCGGGCTGGAAGCAAAAGACCTTGATGGAGACCGCCTCCCTCTACGAGGACCTCCGCACCACCTCGCCGGAACTTGCCGACGAGATGGAGGCCCGCATGGTCAAGAAAAAGGTATATGACTTTGAAGCCGTCCGAGAGGCGTGGCCCGACGTAAAGGCCCGTGTTCTGGAGGATGGCAAGGACGCCGACTTTTCAGACATCCTCGCAGGAATGGAGTAACCCATGGCTTCAACAATCACCGACCGCGTGACCAATGTGGTGAGCGGCATTGCCGTCACCACCGGCTACGGCATTATCAGCCTGACCAATGTGGCCGGGACCAACACGGTCACAACAGACACCGCCCCGGCTATCGACGGCTACGTCACAAACATGTATTTCTCCGGTCGCCCGGCCAACGCCAACACCGGGCCGGTAGATGTGAACTTCGGCGAGGGCGGGCTGGTCAACCTGCTCAAGCCCAACGGGGACGAGTTGGCGGCTGGTGAGTTTGACCCGAACTTGGAGTATCTCATCAAGTTCAACGGTACGGAAATGCGAATCGTCACCCCCAGCTTCTAAGGTGGACCATGAAACTCCTGAAATTCATCTCGGCCACACTTTCCGCTGCCATCGTGGCGCTGGTCTTTTCGGCCATCAATGCCCACTCGGCGGTTGACCGGGTTTGCAATTACACGGTGGGTTCGACCACCACGGCCACGGGCTTTGCCAACTGCACCGAGGAAATCGGCGACCTTGCCACCAAGGCTTTCGCCATTGCGGCCACGGTCTCCGGGACCAACGACATCGAGGTCACGAGCGCCCCGGTGGTCACCACCCTGACAGATGGGCAGATGGTAGTGTTCACCGCTGCCAACACCATCACCGGCGCGGCCACCTTCAAGCTGGACGGCACCACCGCCCGGAGCCTTTACCAACTGGACGGCACCACGGCCCTCGGGTCCGGGGACATCGTGGCCGGGGCTCGCTACATCCTCTCCTACAAGGCCTCGAACACCCGCTGGCTGCTTATGGGCACCCCGGGCACAGGCGCGGCTCCCGCTGCCGTGCCCTATTTGACGGTCGGCACCACGGCATCCCTTGCCCTTGAAAGGGCTATCGCCCCGGACGGCACCACCATCACAGGGACGGACGGGGGCGCGAATGGCTCCTATGGTCTCTCGGTCACCACCAACGGCATCGGCAACGCGCAACTCCGGCAGGGGACGGCCACCTCCGTCATCGGGCGCTCGGCCAACTCGACCGGCAACGTGGCGGACATCGCCGCCTCGGCAGATGGTCAATTCCTCCAGCGGTCAAGCGCGGCCCTGACTTGGGCAGTCCCCACGGCCACCCAGATCACCAACACCGGGGCGGGCAACATCGCGGCCTCGACCGTGCAGGCGGCCATCAATGAACTCGACACCGAGAAGCAACCCCTTGACGCGACCCTCACCGCTTGGGCCGCCTTCAACACCAACGGGCTCCTGACCCAGACCTCGGCGGACACGTTCACAGGCCGGACGCTGACAGGCCCGGCGGCGGGCATCACGGTCTCCAATGGCAACGGCGTCTCGGGCAACCCGACACTCGCCCTCGCAAATGACCTTGCCGCACTGGAGGGGCTGGCAAGCACTGGCTTTGCCGTGCGCTCCGGGACCGACACATGGGTCCAGCGGAGCCTCACCGCCCCGGCTGCCGGTCTCACCATCTCGAACAATGATGGCGTCTCCGGCGCTCCCACCTTTGCGCTGGCAAATGACCTTGCCGCCTATGAAGGGCTCTCGACCACCGGCATTGTGGTCCGCTCGGCAACCGACACCGCCCTCACCCGGGCCATCACCGGCACGGCCAACGAGATCACCGTGGCAAACGGGGATGGCGTGGCAGGAGCCCCAACTCTCTCCCTGCCCACGGCCCTCACCTTCACCGGCAAGACTGTCACCGGAGGCACCTTTTCCGGCCCCGGTATTACCACCCCGGGCGCTGGTATTACTTTCGCCGGTTCGACCTCCGGCACAACCACCCTTGCAGCCACGGCCACGGCAGGCACCACGGCGCTCACGCTCCCGGCGGCCACCGACACCCTCGTCGGCAAGGCCACAACTGACACCCTGACCAACAAGACCTTTGACACGGCTGGCGCTGGCAACAACTTCTCGATTGCAGGCGTGGCCGTCACAGCCAACACCGGCACCGGCGCGGTGGTGCGGGCCTCCTCGCCAACCCTGACAACCCCGAACCTCGGGACCCCCTCGGCCCTCACCCTGACCAATGCCACCGGGCTCCCCATCTCCGGCATCACCGGGCTCGGGACCGGCGTGGACGCATGGCTCGCAACCCCCTCCAGCGCAAACCTCGCCTCGGCAGTTACCGGCGAGACGGGCTCCGGGGCTCTTGTGTTCGGGACCGCCCCGACATTCACCACCAATTTCACCCTCGGCTCGGACGCGGTTTCAGACCTCACCGGGCTCGGCCTTGCGTTGTCGTCCGGGGCCTTGGGGCTTGATGTATCAGGGGCCACCGATGAATTTTGCCTGACATACGAAAGCACAGGCCCAGCGATTGCGTGGCAGTCTTGCGGCGGCGGTGGCGGCGGCTTCCCGGGCGGCACCAACGGACAAATCCAATGGAACAACGCCGGGGCCTTCGATGGCTTTACCGCCTCGGGGGATGCCACCATCGACACCACGACCGGGGCGGTCACCATTGCCGCCAACGCTGTAGCCCTCGGGTCTGACACGACCGGCAGCTATGCGGCAGGCGATGCAGAGGCGGGCGCGGCCCTCACCGGCGATAGCGCGACCTCGTTCTTTTCCTCGGGCACCCTTGAGGCCGCTCGCCTCCCGGCGGCTACAGACACGGCCCAAGGTGCGGTCGAACTCGCCACTACGGCTGAAGCTGAAACAGGAACAGACACGACGCGCGCTGTCACGCCTGCAGGTGTGGCCGCTGCAATTGCTGCAACACCCACCAACAGCTATGTCCTATTGGACACTCTTTCGTTGAACGGAAACTCATCATTTGAAATCACGGACATCTCCTCTGAATACAGACAGCTTGTTCTCGAACTTGAAAATGTTAGCCCTGGCACAAACAACGTAGCATTCCGAGTAGCTGTCTCAACAACGAATGGCTCAGCTTTTGGGTCAACGGCGAATGTGCTGCCAACAATGTCCTCGAGCGCTAACATTAGCGGAGTAATAGATCTGCCGGGTCTGCAAATCCAGAGAACAACGTCTCACCGGATATATGCCATTCCATATGCCAGCAATGCGGCGGCAAGCACATATCTCACCCCCGTTTTGGTGACACCTGACAGCGCCACACCCGGCAACATAGATGCCATTCAAGTTTCTGTTGGTTCAGGGACTTTTGACTCTGGGACAGTCTATGTGTATGGCGTCCGGTGATGTCTATTCACGCGATAGTCACGCAATCGCTACTGCTATGAGAGGTAACGCTGCGGGAATCGGTGGGTTTCTTGTTCGCTATCGCTGGGCTTTCAATCTTCTCCCGGGAACAGGCAACACTTGGTTTGTTGGACTTTTTGCATCAACTGCCACCGTCCCCGCCACCGCAGATATAGATGCAAACTTAAATATGGTTGGTTGGGGAAGAAGTTCCTCCAATCCAGCAAACATCCATTCAGTCGGAAACGACGGAACAGGAACCTCAACAAATGTTGACCTCGGTTCTAGCTACCCCGAAAACACTACCGCTGTTTACGAAGGGATTATGTTCGCAACCCCCAATGGAACAGGCGTGACGAAGATACTGTGGAGAAAGGACAATATGTCAATTGCCCCGGATGTTCGCTTCGACAGCACCTCCGCTGATCTTCCTGCAAGCACATCGCTTCTTAACCACTATGCCTATATTTCAGGAAAATCCACTGCCCAGTCCTATGGATTGGACTGGATGCTGATTGAAGAAATCAGAATGAACTAATTATAAGAAAGGCGGGGAAACTATGGCGATGGACCAACTGAAACAATGGGCGGCAGATAATGCCGCAATCCTAGTGTCTGCCCTCTCGGGGGCAGCGCTTCAGGTGATGGTGGCGTGGCAGCATCCGCGCATTGCAATCCGCCATTTCATGGCTGCGAGCATCGCCGGGTTTCTGTTCGGTCCTGCCGTCTATCGCGCTCTCGAAATTGTCACCCCGTTCACTGGTGACTCGGTGCGCTCCGGGGTCATTGGGGCGGTGGCTCTTGGTGGCGTCTATGCTGCCGAGGGCGTCCTGCTTTGGTGGCGGCGCTGGAGCGAAAATCCCTCAATCCCGTTCCCTTGGAGGAAGCCATGACCCTTCGCGTCTTGCTTGAGATAACGGCGGCCCTTGCGGGGATTGCGCTTGCGGCATGGTCCGGCCCGGCGGTCAAAGAAGCGCTCCGGCCTCAAATCGAGATCATCTGCCCCATGTGTGGGGGGCCGCGATGAGGTGGGCTCTGGCTCTCTTGATGCTCGCCGCTCCTGCTCTTGCGCAGGACCACGAGAACCACGACTGGCTCCAGTTCAAGCAGAACGACCGAGGGCAGTCCTGTTGCTCCGGCGGCAAGTCTGGGGACTGCCAGCCGGTCGAGTTCGATGCCTATACCGAGGATGCCCGAGGCGGGGTGAGGTACGGCCCCCACTATTTCCCGCCGGGCAGCGTATTCCCGACCGAGGACCGGCTGGGGCGTCCCGTCCTTTGTATCTGGAAGGGGCAGGCCCGATGTGCTTTTGTCCCTCACGGCTCTTGAGGAGAAACACATGACCCTGCCAAAGCGCTATGCGTGGCTTCACGTTGAAAGCGGCCCCCGGCTCCTGAAAACAGCGATTGCCCTCTATGGGACTGCCGAGGTCCCGGGACCGGCGAACAACCCGTCCATCATGCAATGGGCCAAGGCCTCGGGCCTCGCCAAGGTTTACAAGGCCGATAGCACGGCATGGTGTGGCCTGTTCATGGCTTATGCCGCCTTGCAGGCGGGCTGGACCCCGCCGGTCAATCCGCTCCTCGCTCGTAACTGGCAGGAGTTCGGGGTCCGGGCCAAGACCCCCATGCTGGGGGATGTGCTGGTTTTCTGGAGGGGCAAGCGCAACGGCTATCAAGGCCACGTCGGCATCTATGTCGGGGAGGATGCCACGGCCTACCATGTTCTCGGAGGCAATCAGGCCGACCGCGTGACCATCAAGCGCATTGCCAAGGACCGCCTGTTGCAGGCTCGCCGGTGCAAGTGGAACATTGCCCAGCCCGGCAACGTCCGAGTGGTCCGGCTGGCTGCCACCGGGGCAATCTCGACAAACGAGGCTTGAGGGCGTAGGTTGCGGCTCCCACAAAGGAGCCCCACCCCATGAAAAAGTTCGCCCTTGCCCTTGCTGCCCCGGTCCTCGTGCTGGGGGCAATCGCCTCGCTCGCCCTCGCCCAGACGGCGCAGGTCCCGGCCCCGACCGACTTCTCGGTCATCACCGACCAGATCGTCGGCATCGTCTTTGCTGCGCTCTCGGCATTCCTCGTGTGGCTTGGCAACTATGTCCGCCTCTGGCTGGCAACCAAGACCTCCTTTGCCAAGACCGAGGCGGCAATCGCCCTGCAACGGCAGTACAATGAAGCGGTCTCATGGGGCATGGCCTACGCCGAGAGCAAGGTCAAAGCCACCCTGCCGGACAACGTAACCATCAACAGCGACTATCTCCGGGAGGCTGCCGACTACGTTCTCCGCAACTGGCCTGACCTGACCAAGGGCATGGACCGGGAGAAGATCAAGGAGAGCATCATCGCCCGCCTGCCGACCGGCCCGGCGACCGAGGACGCCAAGATGATTGCCGTCACCCCGGCTATTGCCAATGGGTGAGGGGCTCCTCGGGAAAATCATCACCGCCGTCATTCAGGGCCTACTCTCGGCCCTGTTTGGCGAGGTGCGAGCCCGGCGGATTGAGACCGAGCGGAATGATGCCGTAGTTGGTCACGCGCTGGAAAAGCAGGCCGCCGAACAACTGGAGCGGCGCAACACACTCCAAAGGGATATGGCCGATGCACAGGTACGCGCTCCTCGTTCTCGTGATGCCCTTGCTCGCCGGTTGCGCTTGGAAGCCGCCGCCGAAACCGCTCCCCCCGGGGATGGTGTGTCCGGCGTGGCTGGACGCGGCGAAGGGCCGTAAGGCAAAGCTGGCAGACGAACTCGAAAGCGCTCCAGAGGGCGCGGTGTGGCCGGATGTTCTGGTCGAGGACCAAGCCCTCAAGGACCAACTGCTTGCCGCTGGGTGCAAGCCTACGGAAGGCAAAAAGTAACCCCGGCAGTTTCCCGCCGGGGCTGGTTTCAGTAGGTGTAGGTTTCGACCACCACCTCCCGGGAGAGGGGAGACCGCTTGCCATCCTTTGCCACCTCGTAGAACCCGGACTCGCCGAACTCAATGCCGAGGTCAAAGCCGGTGCAGTCCACCACGTTGACCACGAGCGGGGAACCCTTCTTCCCGATGTTCTTGAACAGGTGTTTCCAGTCGCTCTTGTAGATGTGAGCGGCTCGCTTTATGGTCTCGGCACGGTCCTTGCCCCGGGCGAAGCTACCCCCGCCGTATGCGTTGAGGACCACGGAAAGAAAGTCAGGTGTCTTGTCCATTTCATTCTCCACTTTTTCAATCAGCTTGCCGGTGAGGTTGCTCCCTCACTGGCAAATTCATTATAGCACGACCGACCTCCGGGCGCATTGAGATGAAAGTCCCAAATCAAAAAAACCCGCTGTTTTAAAGGGTTTTCGAGATGATGCTGCTTGAATGTCTTGAGGAAAAAGTGTGCGGTAATGTCGCACTTGGCCGTTTTTTTAACTAGGGGGCCATTCCTAGCCCGACCTACAAAACGGGCGGAAAAATCAACATGGTTCGGGGGCAGGGACTCGAACCCCGACCGATGGCATCAAAGACCATTGCCCTACCATTAGGCGACCCCCGAACAGGGTGGGAGGGTCGATTTAACCCTCCCTTGCACCGGCCTTTACCTTCACCCCCAACTTTATCAACCGGCATCCGGGGGGCCGTTATTCTGGAATAACGGTCAAGACCTTTCCGTCGTGGGCTTGCGCCCGGACGGAATCAGCGAATCCACACACATTGCCCGATGACCCCGGCGGCCTTGAGGCGGCAACGCTCGGTCTCACAGGCAAGGGCCGTGGAATAGGCGATTTCAAGGGTCCTCTCCCGGAGGGCCATTAGCATCATTGCCTTGGCCTTGGGGACGGCCTTGAGGTCCTCGCAAAGGGGGTCAGTGGCCGGAGCAGCCGGAGGGGCTGTAGCGGCCTCCTGCGCGATTGCAGGGGCACTCAGGGCGAGGAGGCACAGAAGGGCGGTGAGTTTCATGGGGTTCCTTTCAAGGGGCTGGAGGTGAGAGCCGGGAGGGACCGATGCCACCGATGGGGGACGAGTCCCTCGGCTACGCGCCCTCCCGGCCATCGGGGTTTGGGTAATGAGCCCTCCCCGATCAGGTTATCAGGCCCGAAGGGGGCTTGATGATCTTGGGTGTTATGGCCTCGACCTGCCTCAATATCAAGTTGGACAGGAGAAACCCTGTTTCAGCGGTGAGAGCGAAGGCGAGCCAGCCAAAGCCTTCATGCCGGGCGGCGATGAAAAACTCTTTCCCCACCACATGCTGCCGATCTACGTGAAACACCGCCTCCCGGGTCACGTCCCGGAAAACCGGGGAGCCTTCAATCTTGCGGACAACCGGCGGGTCCATCTCCGCCCGGACCCTGCCGAATTGCATCAACAGGGTCTCCGCCTCCTCGGCAGTCAGGACAACGGCCATGGATGCCCCGGTATCGTCGGAGATGTAGATTTGCAGGTGGCGCTTGTCGAGGGAGAGCGCTGTGCCAATGTCAGCCATTGGCCCCGCCCTCCAGCTTGGCAATCGTGTCGTCAATCCGGGCAAGCATCCCGTTGAACTCTGCCATGAGGTGCGTGTGCCTCTCGGCAAGGGCGGCCACCACGGCCTCGTGGTTTTCCGTGAGAGCCACGACCGTCTTGGTCACGAACTCCCGGCACCCCTTGAGGGTCTCGACCGCCGCAACGGCGTCATCCCTCACAAAGTTTGCCGTGTCTTGCAGGAGCGCGGCAGTCTCCTTCAACTTGTTGACATGAGTCAGCATATCAAGCCTCCTTTATGTGGCCGTCCTCGATGATGATGCCCGGGCCTCCGCCGTCAAAGGAGACGGTTTCCACCCAGACTTGGAAATCATTGTCGCGGGCCATATCGGCAATGATCTTGAGGGCATCCTCGTCAAGGAGGGAGCCCTCCATGATGCGGATAACCCGGATGTTGGGGTTCATTGCCATGGCGAGGGCAACCGAGGTCCTGATTTTCTGGGAGGCGGCGGCCTGTTCAAAGGGCACACCGTCAACGAGGACCTCCTCGCTCCCCAGCGAGAGGCCGGGCACCGGGAACTTGGCGGCGGCAATGGCCGCTTTCTTGTGTTCCTCCCGGGCGTCCATGGCCTCGGTCAAGGCCTTGGCCTCATCCTCGAACCTCTTGGCCTCGGCAAGCAAGGCGTCCCGGCGCTCCTGCTTGTCTGCCTCGGCATTGATAGCGTTGGCGTTGGCGAGGTCAGCGGCAAGAGCGGCGGTATCGACCAGAGGCGGGAGGGCCTCGGCAGTCTGGATTTTCAACTCCAACTCGGTCGCGGCCTTGTCGTGGGTGGCACTGGTGTTTTGCAGGTGAACGATAAGAGCCTCAATTTCTGTGATCTGCCGCCGCAACTCGCCAATCTTGGCAAGGCATTCATGGCTGTTTTGGCGATGGGTGGCGGCCTCAGACGCGGCCTTTTCCCGGTTTGCCTTGCGGCGGAGGATGCCCTCATTGGTCTGGGAAGCCCCGGCAATCCGGGCTGTGATGTCGGCCACATCCACCCGATTGACCCGGGCACCATCCTTTGCCCCGATGGCAGCGGCGGCGGCATGGGCCTCTTTGGCCTTGCGATTGGCAACCGTCCGGCGCTGGTAGTCGGCTTCATCTTTGGCCTTGATGTCGTCAAGGTCGAGGCCCGGCACGAGGACCTTGAGGGCGTCAAATTGCGCTTTCGGCGTCATGCTGGAGAACTCGAACGGGTCGAGCGAGAACTTGCCAACCAGTTCATTGAGAAGGGACTGAGGGCTCTTGGGCCTCATGCCGTCCGGGGTCTCGATCACCAGAGAGGTGTTAAAGTCCCCGTCGTCTCTCGCCTTGAACTTGCGCGTGACGATGTATTGCCCGAGGTCGAGCCGGATGGTGGCGTCCTCGGCCCCCTCCCGGATGGGCTTCTTGGGCAGGACCTCTGCCCCACCAAGGGCCGACCAGATGGAGTCAAGGACAGAGGATTTCCCCTGCCCGTTCTTGCCGGAGATTTGCACGATATTCCCCTCCGGCGTGATGCTCACGGCCTTGAGGCGCTTGAAGTTCTCGGCTTGGAGACGGATGATTTTCACGGCTTGATGCCCCTGATCTTGTCGGAAATGGTGACTGCCAGAATGAGCAGAACGAGCAACGGCCAAAGAATGGCGCAGGTCAGGTAGGCAAGCCGGTCGTAGGGCTGCCATCCAAGTTGCTGCTCCTCTTTGTCAGCGCTGCGCATGTCCTCGAAAACAATCAAGCCTCCGAGGACGTAAAGCAGGGCGGCCACCGCCCAAGGGATTGCGTGTTCCATCAACGGCTGCTCCTGTTGAAAAGGTCTTGGTCAACCTTGTCCCTCCAGTCCGGCCAATGCGAGGTCAGAAAGTCCTCGACCATCGTAAGGCGGGCCTCAAGGTCCCCGGGGATGTTTCTCTTTGCAAGAGCCCCCAAGGTTTCGCTGCGCAGGTTCTTGACGTGTGTGGCGTTGACCGGAGCGCCGACCACGGCAGCAACCCGGGCATCATCCCAGCCATCGGCATAACGGACCAGCCCGTCCTCGCCTTTGGTGCAATGCTTCTTGAGTTCCTCGAAAAGCGCGGTGCGCTGGAGGAAGGTGAGGCGGACAATTGACTTTGCCATGTTGGCTCTCCTTTGGTTTCTGGCAGTATGGCTGGATTCAGGCCAGCCCGGGATGTGGTCTTGTGTCGCGGGGCTTCATGATCTGGGTGAGGTAGTCCTCCGGGAGATAGTCGAGGCCATAGACCTCGGCGCACCACTTGATGAAGTCCTCGGCCATCTGCCGGTCGTGCCCGGTCGCCTCGTCAATCATGCGCTCCAGTGCAGACCTCGTGCGCTTAATGACCTTCTTGCCGGTGTCGGCCTCATAGTCGTCGATCATCCGCCCCTCGCGGGAGGCCCACCGGATGAAGTCGGCAAAGGCTATGAGGTGAAATTGCTTCTCGTCGTCGGAGACCGTGGCCGTCACTTGAGAAACTCCTTTGCCTTCTTCATCCGCTCGTCAATGATGTCGTGCCACCTCACAGACTGAGTGCTGTAGCCATAACACCGCGCCTCGGGGCCGATGACCTCACGCAACCGGGCAAGAAGGGAGAGGGTGTCATTCAACTCCCGCCGGAGGTCTCCCATGGTGTCGGAGATTTTCTCGATAGACATGACGGTCTGGTGCAGGTCGGCAAGCATCTTGGAGAGGGATTGCTGCTGCTGCTCGGTCGGTTGTTCCATTTCAGGGTTCGACATCACTTTGCTCCTTTCAGGATGGCGGCCACCCGGGCCTTGATTTCAGGGCGCGAGGGCGAGCGGAAATCAATCACCCGGCGCATCATCACGAGGTTCTTGCCGTGCAATTCCTTCGCCACGGCGAGGGGGTCAATGCGGAATTGTGCCCACCACCCCACCTCGTCGGAGTCGTGCTGGCATCCCTTGAGGAGCCGGTGCAGTTCCGGGCACAAGGGCACGGTCCACTTGTCCTCCGGCTTGCGGCCCATGCCCGAGATGCCTTTGCCATGGGCGGCATCGGCATAGCGGATATGGGCCGCCTCGGCGGGCCTCCCCGAGAGCAGGCACGGCAGTTGCCGGATAAGGTCGAGGTGCGAGGGCTCTTTGCCGCTCGGCTTCATCCGCTTGTGTTTTGGGACCTTGGGGCGGGGCGTTTTCACAGTCAGAAATCCAACTCATCAAAGCGATGTTCAAAGGCATCCTGCACCTCTTTGCGCAGGGCTTCCGGCAGTTCGGAGATGGCCGCCCGGTTCAACCTGTGCCACTCCTCCAAGGCCTTAACGGCGGTTTCGTTCTGAATGTACTTGACCATGTTGGAGGCAATCTTCTCGGGAGGGATGGCCGGGGTCAGCGTCACCTCGTCGCCGGGCTTGTACTTGCGCTCGTCGTTCTGCCCCTCCTCGGGAGGTAGGACCTCGCCTTCGATGGGCTCCTCTTTGGGCTGCTCCGGCTGGTGTTCCTCGGCATTCTCGTCACTCAGAAAATTCGTGACCGTCCTATCGGGCGTGATGTCCTTCATCGCCATGACCTCCTCCCGGTCATAAACCCCGAGGAGGATTTCCGGGAAGTGCCGCCGGGCCAAGGCGCGAATGGTGTAGTAGGAAAGCTGCTGTTGCGGGTCGGTTTTCCAGAGGGGGGAGTTCTGGGGCGAGATGTCCTTTTTCTTGGGGGAGACATAGGGAATCTCCTCGCCGGTCTCGGCATGGTGCAGGAGGATTGAGCATTGCAGTTCCCCGCCCTCGCCGGTGAACTTGTAGGGGATAACCCGCTCTTTGATGGGAGCGCGGCTCTTGATGACGGCGGCAATCAACTGCGCTTCATAGGCGAGAACATCGTTGACGCTGTAGGTCTTGGAGGCCACCGCCCAAGGGTCCATCTCCCAAGACATTGCTTGCTGGATGACCCGGAGGCAGGCCCCGGGATTGTTGCGCAGGTGGGCCGGGAGGGCGAGGCCGCCCTTGCACATCATCTGCGCATATTCGACCACCTGCCCAAAAGTCTGGGGCATCACCTTGCCATCATAGAGGGCAAGGCCCTGCCCCACCTTTTGCCCGGCGGGGAGCGCGGGCACATTGCCCGGCTGGATGTCTGCCCCGGGCTGGATTGTGGTGGCGGGCTTCTCTTTTGTCGCGGCCATAGTCGTCTCCTGAAATGTGGCCGGAGGCTCTCAAAGCCCCCGGCGGTTGTCCATGCGGTCGAGTGTCACAGCCACTTGGGCATGTCCTCGTTGGTGATCTCGAACGGCTCATCCATGTTGACCCATGGGTCCGTGCCGAACTTGTCGTAATTGTCCCGGTAGTGGGTGATGGCGAGGCCCCGGGCAAACTTGCCGGAATCGTGGGCCGGGCTTCCATAGGGGATTTGGTAGGACTTCGAGATGGGGGCACCGTCCGCCTTATAAAACACGAACACCCAATGAGGCACCGAGGCCAGCGCCTTCTTGAGCCAAGTGTCATCCGGGCGGGCTGCCCCGTCCACCGTGAACACCTTGCCAGCCTCAAACAGCTTCCGGGCCTGCTCCCGGCCTGCCGTGTAATGGGCCATCTGAATGTCATAGCGATAGTTGAACAGGTCTTGCAGGATGGTTTCGTCAAGGGTGCGGATGCGCTCCTTTGACCGGAAACTCTTGAGGTCCACCGTGGCCCCCAGCTTCATGTAGTCGAGGCGGCATTTGCAGGGGACGCCCTCCTCGTGCCAGAAGATAGACACCTCCGGGAACCCCCCAATGAAAGCCGAGGCAAGGTTCGGGTTCTTGGTAATCATCTGGGCCGAGACCATGATCTTCTCAAACTGCTTTTCGGCCACGAGGGTCACGCCAAACTGCTCTTTGACCATGCGCTCGTTGTCACTCTTGAGCCGGGAAGCCTTGGCCCCGTTCTCCTCCAGCCACTTCTTGAGTTCATCGGCGGAGACCTCGCCGCTCTTGGTCCCGCCCTTGATGGGCTGATAGTTCTTCTTGAAAAACTCCTCGCCGTAGAGGATTCGGTCGTGCAGGGCGGAGCCGAACTGGAGGGCAAAGGACTCCTCCTCAGGCTCACGGAGCGGGTTCATTGCGCTGTCGAACCAATAGTCCGGCGGGCTCGAATAGAGTTGCTTGATGCTGCTGGAGCCAGCGTGGGGAGCAGCGTGGTAAGTTGCGGCAGGCATTCCGAAATAGATGCCGTCCTCGATCTTGTCGGGGGTGGTTGTCATGGGTTCTCCTTTCACGAGATGCCGGGACCATACCCGGAAATCTGGCACCACAAAACGAAAAACATTGACGGCAAATTGTCGCGGGCATACGGTACACAGGTTTTCAACAGCCACACAGGAGAGAAAATCCGTGGTCAAATCTGCACGTCTCAAGAAACCCCATGTCCTGAAAGACCAGTCGAAAACGGAAATTCCGGCGGGCGGGAACATGCTCACCGGCGACATCTTCCGCATTCACCTCGGGCGAATCGCAAGGGCCAAGGCCGCACTGGAGGCCCCCAAGAAAGCGCTCAAGGCCTGCCGCCGGGAAGCGCAGGACGCGGGCATCAACCTCCGTGATCTGGACGAGATGATCGCCATGCGCGAGCAGGAGCCGGAGACGGTCAAGGACACCATCCTCCGCAAGGCGACCTATGCCTCGTGGATGGGGCTCGTCCCCGGCGTCAAACAAGGGGACCTGTTCGCCCATGCGGACGAGGAGGAGGACGCCACCAAGGCCGCCGAGATGGAGGGCTATTACGATGCTCTTGAGGGGAACAAGAACACCGGCGACCGCTACGACACCACCAACCCCATCGGCAAGGCCCGTATGAAGGGCTTTCACAAAGGGGTGGAGCGGCTCGGGCAATTCATGGAGGACCGCAAGCAGGCCCTCAAGGAGAAGGCTGCCGAGGCCAAGGACAAAGCCAAGTCCCGGGACAAGAAGCAGGACGCCGAGGAAGAAGCCGAGGGAGCCACGGTCAATTGACCCCTCGCCCGCTTACCGCAACAGAACTCCGGTCTCTCCTGTCATATGACCCTGAGACCGGGGTTTTCATCCGCCTCACCGGCAAGCACTCCGGCAAGCCTGCTGGCTGTCTTTCAAAAAAGGGCGCGGTTCAGGTCTATGTGAGAGGTAGGATTTACCTCGCCCATCGTCTCGCTTGGCTTTATGTCACTGGAGAGTGGCCCAAAAATCAGATTGACCACAAAGACAGAAACCCCGCCAACAATGTCCTCGACAACCTGCGTGAAGCGACCCATGCGCAGAATAGCCAAAACACTCAAAGGCTGAAATCCAAGTATGGGCGCGGCATTCGGTTCATGCCGGGGCGGCGCAAAAAACCGTGGCGGGTAACGGTCAACGCAGACCGCAAAACGGTCAACGTGTATGCGTGTTCGCTTGCAGAAGCCAAACGGCTGTCGGTTTCCCTTCGTCAGTCCTTGCATGGAGAGTTCCACCCCCAATGAGTTATTCAGTCCTTGCCCTAGACCAGTCTATGCAAAAGACGGGATGGGCTCATTACCAACAGGGAAGCGCCACCCCAACATGGGGGCTGCACGTCCTGCCTCCATGGGGAGATAGTGAGGGCCGCTATCTCTGGGAGTGGTTCGAGTGGCTCGGCAAACTTTGCACAGAGAAAAAAATTACCCACCTGTTTGTGGAGGACACTAGATTTGCCATAGACCCATCTTCCAGAGACCACCACGAAACCCTAACACAGATGGTTGCGACAATCGGTCAGATTGGACAGGCGGCCATTGTGGCCCATCTTCTTACCCGGCGCGGGAGCCCGGTCGAGTTCCAGTCGGTTTCTCCGCTTGACTGGCGGCGGCTTTTCCTCGGGGCACTCAAGAAGCCCGAGGGGATGAGCAAGCCGCTTTGGAGGAAGGAGTTGAAGGACACGGCTGTTGCACAGTGTCACAAGCGAGGCTGGCTCATTGAGAGCGATGACATCGCGGACGCGCTGGGCATCATGACTTTCGGGGTCTGCACTATCGACCCGACATTCCACACCCTTCAAGGCCGCCTGTTCCGAGAGGCGGAAAAGAAGCATGACGACTTTGTGAGGCTAAACAAATGAACGAGGAATTGCAGAGGGCCAAGGCGCTCCTCGCCCGGCACGGTTACGCCGTCATCCCACGGGAGCAAATCAAGTCCATCGGGGCTTTCCATTCCACCCCCGACCGCAAGCTCATGGCGCAGGCCGAGTTTGAGGTTCTCAAACATACCCGCTACGCCATTTTCCGAACCATGGCGGAGGAATTGTCGCGCCACGATTGGGTGAGAATCGACGCGCGGCGGGAGCCGGAGCGCCCCGGGGTTACAACCTACATCGCCACCCTACAGCTTATCCCGCACAAGTGGGACGCTGACCCATTCCTCGAAATGATACGGAGGACGGAATGACAAAGCCCCTCAAGCGCATACCTCAAGCGAAGATTTCAGACGAGGGTGGCCGGGTGGTCACGCCCGTCCGGCTCCCGGCAAACACATGGCGGCGAGTCCAGAGGATTGCCAATCAACGCCGAGTATCGGCATCTCGGCTCATTGCCGAGTGGGTCGAGGCTCACGTCAAGGAGATGCAAAATGCGTGAAGGCAACAATGGCCGGGGCCTGTTTCAGGTCTTTGTGGGGCTATGCCCGGATTGCGACAAAATCCATCTCATTCTGGAGTTTGATGGCGAGCAGGTCTTTAACCAAGGGGTGCCGGATGAGGTCTGGGATGCGATGTTTTCGGGCCATGCGCAGTTGGTCCGCAAGCGCAAAGAGCGGGCCGGGGAAAGCCTCAATGCAAACTGATTGGCCTTTCGGCCACCTCACCCCGCTCAAGTACGGAGCCATCCTCGCAGACCCACCTTGGTCCTACAAGATGCGCTCCGAGAAGGGCTACGGCAAAAGCCCGGAGGCGCACTACCAGACCATGACAGACGAGACCCTCCTCGCCCTTCCGGTGGGGCAGTTGGCCGGAGGAGATTGCCTCCTCGTCATGTGGGCCATATGGCCGCGCCTGCCCTTCGCCATCCGCCTTATGGATGCGTGGGGCTTCAAGTACGTGACCGGCGGCTCGTGGATAAAGCGCACACCCTACGGCAAAATTCGCTGGGGCACCGGCTACACCCTGCGCTCGGGATGCGAGCCCTTCCTCGTGGGGCGCATTGGCGAGCCACAAGGGCAGCCCCGCAACATCCTGAATGTTCTCGATGCGGTCGCCCGGGAACACTCTCGCAAGCCCCCGGAGATGAGGGCCATGGTCGAGGCCTTGACGCCCCGCGCCTTCCGGTGTGAGTTGTTCGCCCGGGAGTCGTGGCCGGGCAATGAGGTTTGGGGAGATGAGAGTGCAAAGTTCGATGGTCCCCAAGGTGCCGAGGTATGAGCCAATGACGGGAACAACTCAAACGCCATGGAAGCCCAGCATTGACCGCCCGGCCAATGGCATCCGCTCAATGCGGGAACAGGAATGGTTTATCGACCAGCAACTCCGGCAACTTGATGTGGAGAAGGTGGTCGAGACGCACTGGCACAGCCAAGGGCCGGAGTAAATCGCGGCCAACCTGCGGGTCCTTTATCCACAAACCCTCCTGTTCATGACTGCTAAGTGGGTCGAATCCATCAAGCGCCGCATTGACAACCGGAAGCGCCGGGACTGAAAAGAAGGGACCGGCGGCGTCCATATCGCCCCGGCCCCAGATCGAACATGCAGAAAGGAGAACCCTGTCCGATGGACAAGAAACTATCCACCACCGTCCAAATGTCAAGCAATCGCAGGCATGACAAATGGGTTGCCCGCGCCCTTTCCCACAATTTTGACCCCGCCGTTGTTGTGGCGGTCTGCTCTATGTGGAATGCGGGCTATCTCCCGGCCACCATTGCGCAACAGCTTCGCCGCCCGGAGGAGAAGGTCGCCGCTATTCTGGAGACCTGCCAAGGTGATTTGAGGAGACGTTGAACATGGGCCTCTCCTCCTCCGAGATGAAACGCCTTATTGAAATCGGGCTCACGCCCGAGGCGTTACTGCTCGTGACGGAAATAATAGAGGAGCGTGATGCGTCACGCGGGACCGTCACGACGCCCGTGACGGAGGCGGGCGCAAACTCACCCATGACCCCAGCGGAAAGAGCCCGAAAATATAGGGAAAAGAAGAAGCTGGAGGCGGTCGAGCAGCCCCCTCAATCCGTCACGGAACCCGTCACGATTGTCACGGAGCCCGTGACGGAGCCCGTGACGTTTTCCCCCACACCCCCTAAAGATAATACCCTTTCTCAAGTAGGTATTGAGGAAGGTAAGAAGGAGGTGACTACGCGCGCGAGGGGCACCCGGCTCCCTGCCGATTTTGTCCCAGACGAGGCCAGCGAGGCGACGGCTCGGGAGCTCAAGTTCTCAAACCGGGATTGGAAACAGGCCCTCCAAGAGTTCCGCGACTATTGGGCCGGGGTCCCCGGAGCCAAGGGCTGCAAGCTGGACTGGCAAGCCACCTTCCGCAATTCCATCCGCCGCTTTGCCGAGAGGAGACACCATGGCAAACCAACTCACCAGTCAGCAATGGCAGCCGCTTTCGACAACCTCGAAAGAAAGATTGGCGCGCATCGTGACCCGGATGATGGCTCCGGCGGACTTGAACAGCCGAACCCCTCTGGTCTCGCCTACTGAGGCGGCAGACCTGATTGCCGCCATCGAGGCCCGGGGAGATGCGACTACCAGCCCGGCCCTTGCCTCGGCCTCGGCCCGGACCTTGATGGGATTGTTCCCCGCCAAGGCGTTCAATGACCCGGAGGTCTTTGCCACCGGCCTTGCCGCATTGCTCTCGGCCTATGACCCCGAGTTCGTCAAAGCCATATGCAGCCCGGTCGATGGCCTGCCCACCCGGCTCAAATATGCGGTCTCCCTTGCGGACGTGAAGGAAGCGCTGGAGGCCGAGCGCCGCAAGCGGCTCTCCCTCCTATCCCGAGCGAGATGGACCTTGAAGGAACACGAGCGCCGGGCCGAGGAGGAGAGGGAGAGGCAGGCCATGACCCCGGAAGCAATCGAGCGGCGCAGGCGACAAGTTGCCGCATTGCTCGGGCCGAGAGACTTGGAGCATGGTGAGCCATTGAAGATTGACACCGAGAGGGAGGCGACCGGCACCGAAACGAACTAAGCCTAGAAACCCAATCTAACAGGAGACTACCCATGAAAACCACCTTTGCGGCCATCGCCGCTCTCGCCTTGATCTCTGGCTCTGCCATGGCGGCCAGCCCCGGCTGTACCGTCAATTGGATCAACGGTGATTGTGGCAAGGCCACCTCCGATGCCAGCCACCAGAAACCCCGGTTCATCGACCGGACGCCGGAGAAGCCGGATTGCGAGGAGGAAGAAACCTCCAAGCCGGTCTAAGCCAATACGCCAAGCGTGGGCCGGGGAAACCCGGCTCACACTCAGGAGAGAGATGATGAAACGGACCACAATTCATTGGCCTTCATTCAGGTCCGGCTTTCGGGATGTAATTACGGCTAGACCCTTATGGCGATTTCTCAGGGCTTTCTTCAACTCACCACCGGAGGGCAAGTGAATGGTAGCCTATAACTTCATGGCTCAGTTTGCCGAGCCCGTCCGCAACGGCAGCAAGCCCCACACCGTCCGGGCTAATGGCAAGCGCCGTCACGCGGTCGCCGGGGAGATGCTCCAGCTTTATACCGGGATGCGCTCGCCCAATTGCGTCCTCCTCCGAGAGGTCCCGTGCATCGGCTCGTGGCCTGCCCACCTGCCGGTGAGCGCCAAGCATGGCCCCCTCATCTGGTCGATTGCCGGGCGCTCCATGGGGTGCGAGACCATGGACACGTTTGCCCAGAACGACGGGTTTCACAACGCGCTCCACATGGCCGAATGGCTGGTCGAAACCCACGGCGAGGACTTCACCGGCACCCTGATTGCGTGGGAGTGGAAACCATACCTCCCAGCCTTGACGTAAGCAAAAGCCCCGGGGTAAAAGCCGGGGCGTTGGGATTGCCTCACAACACTGGACCCTCGGCTCCTCCCTCTCGCTCAGGATGGGAGCCGGGGGTCTTTTAGTTCCAGCGCCCGCACACCCCGGCAGAGTTCCGGGTCCGGCCCTTCTTGCAGGGGAGGGGCTTGGGTTTCGCTGGCATCACTTTGTTGGTGGCAACAAAGTGATGGGCGGCCCTCTCCAGTTCCGCTCGGAGGCGGATGATTTCCATGGATTGCGCCTCGACCACGGCCCTCAGGGCGGCGGTCTGGGCAAAGCACAGTTCCCGGGCCTCCAGAGGTTGCCTATGGGCCACGGTGCAGTTCCGGCCACAATCCCCCTGCCCGAGGGCTGGAAGGCTGTAGGCGGCCACCAGAGCGGCGGCAATCAGGGTCCTCATGGCTTGCCCTTCCCCGGCTTGATGGTGGCAATCAGGCTTTCGGCGTTGAACCTTCCCATGTAAACCTCGACGGGGACCTCCCGGATGCGCTTAATCACCTCGGCTAGAACGTCCGGGGGGATTTCGGTGGGGCGCTTGAGGCGAGAGTGATAACGGCGTTCATCATCACTGTCCCAGAACTCGCCCCGCCACTTGTGCCGGGAGGTCGCCCGGGTTTCCTCGCCGTAGTAAACGAGGCGAGCGGAGATAGGGCAGGACTCACGCCAATAGCCATCATCCCACTTGCAATTGAATTTCCAGACCTTGCGCTCCAGCGCGGTCCCTCGTGAAACCTCAATCATTGTTCACGTCCTCCGGCGGCAACTTGGCGACCTCGGCAAGGATGACATCCTCGTCTCGGCGGGAGATAGCGCGATTGAGTTTTTCCGCGTAGGCGCGGAGTCTCTCCCGAGCGGCTTCCACCTTCCACGAATGCTCTGCCTTCGCCTTGTGCTCTCCCACATAGGGGTGCAAACTTTTTGCGCCGTAGTTGCCTTTGGTAGGGGTCGCGCCATTTGGGAAGGCGCTCCAGAGGGACTTGTCATCCCCCTCCAGAGAGAACAGGCCATTCTTGCGGACCTTGCCCACTTTGCGGACCTTGCCCCACACGCGATAAAAGGGCGCGGGGCCTTCGACCACCTCGGCTCCGGGCTTGAGCCAGTCAGGAATTGTGTTCGCCATTGCAGGCCTCCTACGTCTTGAGTTGCTTCTTGAGTTCATAGATGCGCTGGGTGGCGCGGCGGATGAGGTCCGGGGAAAATCCGATCTTGCCATGCAGGTCCGGCTCTTTCAGCTTGGCAATTTGTGCATCGGTGAAGGCCATCTCCCGGAGCCCTTGGTCATTGCCCCGGGCGAGGTAGCGATTGGCGAGGCGCATTTGCTGCCGGTTGCGCTCGTAGCCTGCAATGCGCTGCTTGATGGTGAGGGTCACTGTTCCTCCTCCATGGTGAAGTCAGCCCACTCTTGAGCATGGGCTGGGTGGTAAAATGTGGCCGAGGACTGCCCCTTGCGGGTCCACACGTTGGCCCGGAACAATCCCTCTGCCATCGGGGAGACGGTAGCGCGGGCGGCTGGGGCCGCCTTCACCAGTTTGCCGAGCATGTTGAAAGCCCACCTCATGCGGGCACCTCGTTGTCACGCAGTTCCTTGAGGATGGATTGGGCAGCCCATATTGCCGAGTTCCCAAGGTGGCGTTGCCGTGCGCCCGAGGTCGGGGACCACCGGAACCCGGAGCCTTTCAACTTGGCGCGGGTCTCGGCATCTGGCTTGCCCGGGAATATGATCTGGAGCCGGTTCTCCTCGACATTCTGCACCAACTTGATGCCGGTGTTCGCGCTGACCTGCTCGACCTCCTGCACAACCAAGGTCTGCTTGCCCTTCTTGTCGATCACCTTGAAGAACTCCCGGTTCGTCTGGTCGTAGCCCCAAGAGGTCACGAGGATGGTGCCACCTCGATCTTGCAGGGCTGGGAGGCGGAGGCCTTCCGCTCGGCCTTGTACTTTGCCGAGGACTGGAGGCTCTCAATCTGCCGGGAGATGTAGCCATCCCGCGAGGCGAGTTTCTTGAAACTGTAGCGCCATGCAGGCCGCCCGGCGGAGCCGATGAAGCACACGGCATAGAACTTCCCGGCCATCTCGTAGAGGTAGAACTCGGCATCGAGCCCCTTGGGCTGGACCTTCACCCAGCCGGGCCGGATGAAGGCTTTCCGAGCCATAACCCGGTCCTCTTTGGTCATCAAGCGCTTGAACATTTTCGATCTCCTTCGCCTCACTATGTAAACGAAAAACGATGACCGGGTAATGTGGCGGGATGTCGCAGGCTAGTGTTGTGGGTCGATGGAAACCCGAGTGCCCACCACGACGGTCTCGGGGGCCGCATTGTTAAGGCATTGCGTGACCGCCGTTGTGACTTCGGCGAGGATGTACTTGACCGTGCTGTCGGCTGCCTCCCTGTCGATGCCCTCGATGCCCTCGATGCCGTTGGAGTGAGTGTTGTAGATGATGGCGGCAATGCCATGCGCCACACCCTCGGCCACCTGTGACCGCTTGATGGCAACGCCGCGCTCAATCTCGGCGACCATGGCATAGTTCATCCCGGACTGGATGAGAATGGAGAGGCGCTTCCATGGCTCCATTTCGTCGCGTGGGGTGGGGTCCCCGGCAAAAGCTTCGGCGGCAACTTGGTCATAGGTTGTCTTGGTCATTGGTCTGGGTCTCCTCTTGGGTTTCGGGTTCATATCCATCCCCGCCGCAACGGGGGCAGGTCTCAGCGTTGAAGGCCTCATAGCCCTCGTCATAACTCCACCGGCGGCGGATGGGCTTGTCCCCGTTGATGGGGACACAACCCTCGCCGCCACATTCCCGGCAGACATAGGGGCGCGGCTTCATGCCCGGCCATCCGCCTTTTGAATTGCCGCCTCGATCACCGAGGAGAAAGTCTCGCCGGTCTCTTGGTCGGTGGTGTGGATGCCGGGAGCCCGGAGCGCCGTCTTGAGCGCGGCGAGCAGGTCCGGCGCTGCCGTCACCAGTTGTGCGTTGGCCTTCTGGTTGGGGCCGTGGACCTCGATGTAGTTCGACCCATCGAAGTCATCGCCGGGGTCAACCTGAATGAGGGTGAACCCCATGGGAACGGTAGTGTGGCCGTAGTCCGGCTCGAAGGCATCGCGTTCCGGGCGCTCGGGGGTTCCCCATGGGCCGGGGCTGTGTGTGGTGCTGGTCATGTGCGGCGCTCCAGTGCATCAAAGGAAAGATTGGTGACGGCTTCCACGGCGGCGGTGGCCCCGTTCTGCAATGCGATGCCGATGGCTGCCCCGGCGAAAAACAGCGCCCGGAGTTCCGGGGTATCCTCCATCTTGTGGGTGTTCACAAAGCGGGCAAATTCCGCCTTGAGGATGCCCGCGATTTGGGTGTTGCTGACCTTCATTGTTTGTCCTCCATTGCCTTGATGCTGGCATTCAGTGTTTGCAGGTGTTGCAGGATGGGGACCGCCTTATAGCGGTCCCGGTTGATGGCCTCGGCAATGCGCCGGTTGAAAGTCTCGAACATGGCCTCGCCATCCGAGAGCCGGACGATCACCCATGAGGCGGTGCGGGAAAGGCTGGTCATCCCTTGTTCACCCCCAAGAACACCCAGAGTTCTTTCTGGGTCTTGATCTGGAAATACTTGAGGGTCGCCTCGTAGGCTCCGCCGCTCGGCGATAGCCTTGGCTGAACTGGTCAGCATTTCCGTTGCGATGTTGATTGTCATGTGTGCGCCTCCACCATTTCAATGAATTTTGCTTTTTGGGCATCCCC
>ERZ869925.101-NODE-101-length-48652-cov-7.959648_pt1 | contig 48652 bp, 57 predicted proteins | sample MGYA00579311_ERZ869925 | MGnify/ENA primary metagenome ERZ869925 (study PRJEB32216, sample SAMN09231817) | wastewater metagenome | place: USA: Maryland | collected 2016-07-30 | study: EMG produced TPA metagenomics assembly of the PRJNA472060 data set (Reclaimed...
GGGCGCGGGCTTGGGGGCGGCCGGTTTCTTCGGCGTCGTCACCTTCGCGGCGGCTTTCTTCGGGGTTGCGGGCTTGGCCATTGGGGTCTCCTGGGTTGTTGTCAAATCAGATCGTCGAGACGGAGCGGCCGAAACCAGACTCCGTTAGCGTCGCGCGTGTAGTCGAATTGGAACGTCTCGACCACGCCGGCGATCCAGTCACCGATCGTCATGTTTTGCGGCATGACGCCGGAAAAGGTTCGATTGTCGTCGGCCACATGGACCGACACGGCCATGCACGTCCGGCCGCCGCATCGGGGCGAGCAAGGCGCCCCATCATTGGTTGAGCACGGGCCGCCGCCGATCGTCAGCGTCAGGCGGATGGGGACTTGCGCGGCCGACATTCAACTTTCCTCGGCTGACGGCGGCGCGGCGGCGGGCTTCAGCGAGCCAAGCCGTCGCTGCATCCATTGCGGCCAGAAAAACCACTGGCGATACTCCGGCCGGATCGCGGGGGCGGTGCCACCAGACGGCGCGTCGCATGTCCCGAGGCAGACTGACGAAACAGGGTCCGCAGAACCCGGGGAGGGGTCCGGCGATCCATCGGATGCCGCACCCGGCGCACCGCCGCCACCCATCGCCTATTCCTCCGGTGCCAGGGTGGCGGCCGCGGCGAAAACCTCCGCGGCCCGCTGCAATCGCGCGGCCGACTGCATCGCGAATTCGTGCATCTTGCGCGCCTGCGTCGCCGTCAGCGGCTTGCGCGGCACCGAGCGGCCGGCGGCATAGTTGCGCACGGTGCCGACGGAGACATCGAGGATCGCGGCAAACTCGCCGGCATCCCATTGCAGCGCGGCGAACAAATCGCGGAACGCCTCGGCCTCGTCATGCTTGGCCACGACGGGGCCGCGACGGGCGCCCGGGAGCGGCGGGGGCGGCCCGGCCAGGGGCGGATGCGCCGGTGGCGGGGGCGGCGCGACGGCCGCGTTGCTGACGAATTGAGCGTAAAAGCCCGCCGGGAGCCCGGCGAGCGCGAAGTCGACCGGGAGGGGCTCTCCCCAAACCGTATCATCGAAAATCGCAGCCATCTCGGCGGCGATCGTGTCGGCGTCGACGGCGCCGCGGCCAAACCCGACGCCAACGAACGCCTCCCGCACCGGAAGTGCCGCATCAACCACGGTGCAGAATTCCGCGTCGAGCGCGGCGTCGAGCTCTGCATCCCACTCGTCGGGCTCGTACATTGGCGACGTCTCCCGGCCGCCGCAGTCGAAAATGACCTGGTCGCGCACCCGCGCCAGCGCGATGCCGAAGCCGCGCGCCAAGCGGGCGCGGGCGCGGCCGGTGATGAAACGCCACAACCAGCGCGGCTTGCCGTTGTCGTCGCCGGGCGCGGCGGCCCATGTGGCGACGGCCTCGCGCATCAATTCGTCCGGCGGGGACGTCAAGTCGGCGAGGGTTTTCAGGTTGAACATCGCGCAGCATCCTAACAAGTTACCAAACCGACGCGCACCCTAGGCGCGCGCCGGCCTGCGTGTCAAGCGGGGGCGTGCAACAGGTCCCGCGCGTTCTGATAGGCCGCCCGGGACGACGTATAGGGACCGGCCCAAATCGTCGACTTCGTGTGGTCGACGGGCGCGCCGGCGTCGGCGTTCGCCTTCAGCGGCTCCCAGTGCCAGCCGCACGCGGTCGCGTCATGGTGGCCGTGGGGGCGCTTGCGCCACACGTTGACCATTTTGGCCAGGGCGCGGTCGACGTAGAACACGCGCACGCGAACGGGGCGACCGTCGCCGTTGATGAATTCGTGCTCGCCGGCGAAAGCGGCGTATGACTTGATGGGCATGTCAATTCCTCTTGACGTTGACGACAATCGGGGCGCCGACGACGTTGCCGCCGTCGATTTTGAGCACGCCGCGGCGCAAGCGCACCCGCGCGACGGCATGATTGAAGGCCGCATCAAATTGATCGGCTGGTGCCGTCACGTTGACGCGGACGCTCCCGCACCTGGTAGCGGTGCGGTATAGAACCTCTACCCGGTAAGACCAAAGCGGCGGCCGGGGCGCTCGGGGGCGGGGCGTGCGGAGCTTGTGCGCGGTCATGACGCGTCGACAATCGCGGCAAGGCCCGCGGCCAGGCGCCGATCGTTCGCACAGGCAGCCTCGCACGCCGCGAGGAAAAGCCGGTAGCTCATGCGTCGGCGCGGGAGGAGGCGATAGCCGAACGGCGCCCCTTCAAGCTCCCGCCGGAGCGCGACGACGTCGGGGTCATCCCAATTCGCGGCGCGCGTCAGGCGCGGGATGATACCCAAATCGGCGCCGCCGTGCTGGCCGATATGTTCGTAACTCGACACTAGCCAACCGCCCCCGCGCCCCTGCCCGTCAATGACATAGGGAAACAGGGCGATGACCGACCGCGGCTGTTGGCGCCAGCGGCGCATGATGACGACGGTTTCTTCTTTGTCTTGTTCAAACATCGGCCTAGCTCCAATCCGTCATTGCGTACACGCGGGGCGGGGTGCCCGGCGGGGGGTCCAAATCGAGCCCCCGGCCGCGCAACTCGTCGATAGCGTCGGCGAGTAGCTCATTCGCAACCTCGGTCGGATAGTCGTTGACCTGGCCGCGGGGCTTGTGCGGCGCCGGGTAGTTGCACTCGATCCGCCACAAGCTGCAATCGTCGCCGACTTCGTGGCCGTTGGCGTCGAAAATCTGCACGACAACGCCGACGAAGTACCAGTCGCCGTTAAGCCAAGCGGCCAGGGCGTCGGCGTCGTCGCGCGCCGCGTTCGCGGCAATCTGGCGCAACGTCAGGCCGGCGGCGCGATGTTCTTCGACGCTCTTGCCGTGGTAGCCCCAGCCGTCAAGGCGGGCGGTTTTGCACGCCTCGGCGAAGTCATAGAGCCAGAAATGCCCGCGGCCGCCACCGCCGAGCACAATTTCGCCGGGTTTTTTCCCGCGGGGGCGGCTGTAGTCCGCCGCCACGTCGCGGACCTGGCCGTGCCCGGCATCGTTCCAAGGCGCCTCCGCGTCCGGGTCATATTTGATCGTCGCCGTCGCGTAGTGGCCGCCCGGGAGCTCGCACCGGATAGCCTCGCCGGCGACGACGAAGTCGCCAAAAATTTCAGTGAACATGGCGTTTCCTCTCACTTGTCATAGAGCGCGAAGCCGCGGCGCCCGTCGAATTCGTTGAAGCTGTCGCCGTCGGCATCGGACACGAAAAGCCAACCGCACGCCCCGCGCGGATCGCCCCCGAGCACGAACCGGATGTAGCGGCCGCCTTCGCCGATCCTGACGACGCCCTGGCCATCGGTCGAGACGCGGACGGACGGCGGGGGCGGGGCCTCCCAGCGCGCGACGGTGCTTGACGCCGACGAAACCGCGATAAGCGGACGCGAATTGATGCTTTCCGCCGCATCAAACAACAGGGTTTCGGCGTGCTTGGCCAGCTTCGCGAGCCGGTTTTCGGCGCGCTTGCGGTACGCCTTGGTATTCGCCCATCCGTACGAACACTCGTTTTCACTGTCGCGCTTGTGCGCCTTGGCCGCCGCGATGCCGGCATCAATCGCCTGCGCGACGAAGCGCGGGTTTGCGCCGGGGAGCGCGCGCATCAAAACCGCGGCCAGCAACGCGGGGCGGGAGGGTTCGCGATACTTCGTCATGGGGTTGTCTCCGGGGTTGTGGGGGTTTCATAAACCGTTCTAGAAACCCTGTCAATAACCTTTTATTGGGGCGTCATGTCGCCCGTGCGAGGGTTGAAGGTGAAAAACTTCGCCCCCGCCCAGCCGCCCGACCTGGCCACCGTGAAAGGTTCAAGGCTCGACGTCGGCGGCACCGGCGCGACGATCCGGTAATTCTTCATCGTCTCCCCGAAAAACCGAAAGGTTTTCCGGTCAAAATGGTGCCAGCCGTTCGCCATGTTTTCAGCCCGCACCATTGCCGTTGTCCATTTCATCTTGTGTCACTCCCTAACCGAAATAAAGAAACTTGTCGTCGCCGAGATAGACGTCGACGTTGCCAAACCGGCGCGCGGCCTTGGCGAGCCGATCCCGCGCGTCGGCAGGGACTTCGCCACGATCCCAAAACCCCGTACCGTGACCGCAACGCGTAAGCCAAAAATCATGTCCGGCGCATCCATCGGCGGAGTAGTCGCCGCGGATCCGGCGAGTTTCGGCATACGCGGCCAGGTCCGCGGCGTTGGCCGCCGCGAACGCTTCGCAGTCCGCCCGCGCCTTGTCGATTGCCGACGGGTGCCAGCCTTCGCAATCATCGGGGACAGTGTCGACATCCTCCCCGTCGACGACATCGCAAAAAGTCCACTCTGCCGCGGCCAAATATCCGCGGAGCATCAAATCCACACCTCCGGGGGCGTGCGAGGGGATGAATTCAGGCATCGGTCAATCCTCCGGGCTTGTCAGGATGGTTGAATATTCGTCGCAAACGTCGTCAACGGTCCATTTTTCGTGGGTAAGCAAGAGCTCGCTTTCCAGGGAAAACGCGTCGTCACCTTGGAAAAACGCGGTCCACCCGTCCGCGGTCCGCTCAATTTCCAGATTGCCGGACGCGTGGCCGTAGACCCGGAACGCTTCGCCTTCGTCGACGACATAGCGCCGGCCGGGCTTATCGAGATTTGCTTGAACCATTGGTTTTTACTCCATCATCACGAATTGAGACGCATACAGGGCGCGCGTCCAAGGTTTGCGGCCAGGTCCCCCGCCGAACCTGACGACGTAGCGCAGCCCCGGCGGGGGTTTCTTGCGCGGCGCCGGCATCAAAAGCCGGAGCTCGGCACACTGGCGCGCAACCCGCCCGATCATCCCGTATTCGGCCACGCGCGCATCAACTACGCGTACACGCTGGCCAGGTTTGAGCGGGGCGGGTTGCATCAATCCTCCCCTTCGTCGTCATAGTCCGGAGCGTTATGCGTCCACGCCTCGCAATCCAAGGGGCTGCCACGTTCCATCCAATGCGTCCGACAGTGAGTGGCCGCATTGCCATTCCCACGCCCCCGCGGCGCCGACGCTGGCAACGCCTAGGATTTCGTCGACGTCGTTCGGGCAAAGCGCAGACAACCCGTCACAGCGCAAATCCGGGCACCGGAGGATATGGCCGCGGTCAATCAGCATGTCGCGCGCCTCAATTTTCAGCGCGCGTGGAACGCGGTCGAGTATCAGCGGCTTTTGCGAAAGCGCGACGCGTAGGTTAATGCCGGTCATGGGGGTTTCCTCCGGTTTATTCGATTGGCTTGCCAGTGTGAGCACAGACAGGGGCCTCGTCGTCACACTCAGTCGACAGCACGTAGACAACGCCCCATCCGTCACGCGCGTTCGTTTGGACCGCGTGCATGACTTGGCGCAGATTGTCGCGGACGGCATCAAACGAAATAGGCTCGTTGTCGTCCGCGAGAAAATACAGCGCATAGCCTCCGGGCCACGCGTGGCCCCCCGCGCGCAACGCGGCTTTCAAATCCGCGACTGTGCGAATTCGGCGCGGGTGGCGTTCGTAGTTGCGGCGTAGCGGGGGTTTTTTGTGCCAGCCGACGACGCGAGTGTCGTACAGGCATCCGTCGGTCGAGCTCACAAAAAGATGGGCGGGGCGTTCCATGTCGAGCTACTCCGGGTTGTGTCCATTCCTGGCCAATGCCGGCGCGACGATGCGCCGGCATCCGTCAAGATTGGCGCAGTCAGAAAAGATCACTAACCGCGTGGCGTTCCAACGTGATGACGCGTCCATCGCGGAGGTAGCAGATACCAAACCGGCGCAGTTGACCGCGAACATACCGCGCGGAATATTCGTTTTCTTCGTCTAACCAATACTCGACACTGGCCAGCACGTTTTCCCGACTGCGGTCGACCGCGTGACTATCGCCAAGGCAGCCCGGGGAGCTCACAATGGCGTGCCAGACTTGGCAGTTTTGCACGCGCGCCGGCACGTCGGATGGGTCCATATATCTTTCCTCGTTGAAGGCATCAACGAAGTCCGAAAGGTTGCGGATGTCGAGTGTGCGCATTGGGTTACTCCGGTTTCGGTAGACCCTATCTAGCGCCCCGGAGCAACCATGTCAATAACCTTTTTGAAAACTTTTTTCGCCCAAACGCAAAAAAGCTAAAAGCCTAGATCAGCGCTTAGAAGTTTCGTTTTCCAATACCCATTTGAGCGCATGTTGCAGCGCGGCCGCGCGCCCATCCTTCGCAACCTGGCCAGTCCTAACCCAATCATCGACGAACGCCCCCGCGCGAGTTTCCATCCGGGCTTGCGCGTCGACAGACATACCGCGCCAGGGGGCGGACTGTCGGATATCGTCGACCGGGGGCGGTTTGGCTTTCTTAATTCCGGCCCGTACCGCCGCGGTCTCTTTGCGCTTGGCTTTGTTTTCAGCAACCCGCGCCGGGCTGCGCAAAGCTCCGCGCAACGCATAGTAGTTTTTGAATTCCCTGGGACCGCCGTCCGCAAACCACAGCTTGTCGAAACCTTCGTCGTTGTCGACGACGCCAAACCATTTACGAGAGTATTCCCTGGCATCCTCCGGCGGACCATCCGGGCTAAGCCGCACAGTGACCGCTTGGCCAAGATCGTCGACACTTTCGACGACGCCTAGCAGCCCCCGGCCGTTCCTGGCCACACATGCAACCCGACGCCCCGGCGTAAGCCCTAGATGATTGTTTGGGGCGTTCGGGTCTACCGGCTTTTCCTTGCGGGGGGATTGATGCTGATTTACGGCAAGGTTCAAGCCTATCCGTAGTTGCGTGGGGCTGCACGTCCGCCCCGCCGGCCAATCCTCCAACCCGTCGGGGCTCACACATTCAAGGCTCCAAACGTCAAACCCCGCCTGATTGACGAATTTACGAAACCATCCGACGCAACCCCCGCCAAGGTCAAAGCTACCAATCGTCAGCTTGGGGTTGATGTTCGTCCATCCCATTTCCTGCCACGCCTTATCCAACGCCCCGCCGTGGCGCCACCACGCCCCCGCTATGGCCAGATCTAGCCCGTGCTTGGCGCAGGCATCCCTAAGCCGCCCTAGGCCAGCCTCATTCGTCACATACGGCATTCCATACCCTCCGCCCCAAAGCCCGGTTTCGACAATCCAACCGGACGCGTTGATTATCGCATGTAATCTGCATACCTCCGGGTAGCTATACCCTTTAGGGATATAGATACACGGGGGGATATGCGTAGATTTACATACTCACTACGGGAGGGTAGGCCAGGGCGGGGGGATTTGTCAAAACACGCGTTAACGCATTGATCCGTAAGGTTGTCCATGCGCTTGCTTCCGGCCGGGCTTGAGCCGCCGGAGCAAGCACAGACAGGCTTACAGGCAATGGAACGCGAGGGGTTGTGAGGGGCGTGAAGTGACGCGGGGGCGTTATGCCGGTTTGCCGCAGTGCTGCATATCTAAGAGATGGGGGACGATAGGCATTGTGGCATTGTGGGGTGGAGGGGTTAGGGCGTTGGTATCATTGGGGATTATGGGCATTTTGACGCGGACGACAAGTCACAATCCGCGTCATATGCAGGGGGGCGCGCCCCTGGCCGCCGTGCCGCGTTGACGCTGACGACAACCCGAGCCCGGCCGCGCGTTGATGGAATGCGTGCTTTGCCGCTAACCCCTTGATAACACGCGACTTCGCTTGTCGCATAACGAGTATTATGGAACATGGCGCGTTGACGTGCGGTGTATGATCCAATGATACCAAGGGGTTAGTGTGGCCCGGCTCGGTTGCGCCGAGCACGCGCGTGCGTGCCCGTGCGCGCGAGGGGCCTTGACGTTTTCGGCCGCGGCCAGGCGCGGACCCCGGCCCCGCCGACGACCCCCACCCCCCTCTTTCCGATATGGCCGCGCAAATCCCATTTATTATTTTTCACATAACCCCCGCCCCAAGCCGCCCCAAACCGCCCAAACGTCAATTCGCTCGAACCGCCAAACCGCCCAAACGTCAATTCGCCCAACACGCCAAAACGTCAACACGTCCAATTCGTCCAACACGTCCAACCAGCCAAAACGTCAACACGATCTGCTCGGCCCCGCCGAGCCCCTCAAAGCCTACCCGCCACCCTGCCGCCAAGCATTTCCGCCACCTTCAGACCGATTTCCCCTTGGCCACCCCGCCCGCCCCACCCCTCTTGACATGGCGCGCCCGAACTTGTTATCGGTGCGGCGTCTTGAAACGGAGGACGAGGACATGGGCGAGAAGAATGTTGATCCAAATGAGGTTGTGCGGAGGTTCGCGGAAGCGGTGACGCGGATGCTCGACGGGGTGGCGCCGCACGACGACATGCCCAAGGGGTATGTGGACGTGTGCTTGACCGTCAAGGCCGCCGAGGATCTCGTCGGGAAGCTGGCCTTGGCGGGCGACGGGCCGCGGGAGAAGATATTTTGGGTGGCGCCTCTGGCCGAAGCGGCCGCGCACGGGTTCGCGGATCTCGGGTTCAACGCGCTCATCATGTGTTCGATCGAGGACGGCAAGGTTGTGACGGTGCCGCTGGCGGAGTGGTTGGCGGCGCGGGGGGCACGGGCGTGGTGGCCACGGGGGGTGCGGGCGGCGGCGCGGGAAGTGCTGCGGCGGCCTATCCACCCGAGCGAGCGCGACCCCGCGTCGGATGTCGCCTTCAGCTTGCCGGTGGGCGCGGGCGGAACGCGGGGGCCGTCGATGACTGTTCGTGCGGTCATCGACCAGGTTGACCACGTCGCGGCGGTGTTGTCGGCGGTCAGATTGCTGTATCTGACCCCGGGGCTCTACGACCGGATCGACTTCGCGGTTTCCGGCGGCGCAGGTGTCGCCGTCCAAAACGCGATCATGCCGCGCGTCACCATCCACCCCGTCGGGTCCGGCGACCGCGAGATCCGGTGGAACGTCTACGAGGCGGGGACAGGGTTCCGGGCCGTCCCCCTCCGGCGCCACGAAAACCCTGGCCTGCCGACGGAGCCCGGGTCGGTGGTGTCGCTCAACGCGCCGGAGCCGAAGGACAACACGGTCGCCGACGTCATCCACGAGATCGACGCGATCGAGGCCCGGACCCCGGCGACGAGCCCGCTCACACTGCCACCAGGGCTCTACGACTTCGTCCGCGCGGTGCTGATGGGGCGGTCGACGACCCACAAGGATGAAAAATACGAAACCCTGGCCACGCGGGCGTTCATCTCCCCGGCCGAAAGCGACGGAGGCGCGATGGTCTGGCGGACCACGCAGTGGCCGAGCGTCGTGCGGCGCCGGGTCATGCAGCGCCGGGTGGACCGGCAAGAGGCGGAGAGCCCGGTGAGCGTTTTCGATCGCACGATCCAGGAGGTTGACGAAATTATCGACGCCGCGGTCGAAAAGGCGCCGTTCACCGGCGAAGTGTTCGTGCCGGCGCGGACCTACGACTTCATCTTCGCGGCCGTCCTCCGGCCGGACGACCCGGCGGAGCCCAGGTCCGCCGCCATCACCCCGGAGGAAGGCCGGCTGCTTGGCCGTGTCGTCGCGCCGGGCTTGTCGGGCACGCCGCTGACGTGGATGTTCCGCGGCGGGAGCCGGAGGTTCATCCTGCGGCGCAAGGACGACGCGCAGCAGCAGGATGGCGGAGAATGAGTATGGGCAAATTCCTGGCCAACGTGTTCGGCACGACGCGGCGCGAGATCATCGCCACGTCGGTGCTCTACGCCACCGGCGGCGCCGCGGTCGGCGCCGCGTGGGCGGGCGAATTCCTGACCGCGGGGGCGCTGGTGTTCGGCTTTTTCGTCGGTGTGGGCGTCACCCTGGCCCTGGCGCCCGAGTGAAACGGCGCCGCAGGAAGCTCTCGGCCGTCGAGCGCGTGATGCGCGAGGCGGCCGACTTGCGGTGGCGCCGCCAGCAGGAAGAACACGGGATGCACTACATGCGTGTGCCGCCGGAAGTGTGGGGAGATCCCTACCACCCGGCGCCGCGCGGGTATGGCAACTGGCGGAAGGAGAGCGCGGTCCTGATGATGCACGCGTTTGACAAATTGCCGGTGCATTTCCGCAAGGACATTCAGGAGAACGGCCCCGAAGCCAGCGAGGCGGCGAACGACGCCTGGGTCTCCTTGCTTCACGGCTTCGGGTTCGGGTAACATTGTTCATGTTGGCGGACATCGAGGCGAAAATGAGCGGCAGGGCGGTTCCCTACTCAGCCAAGGCGGTCATCCCGCACTCCGGGCTTTCCGAACAGCAGGAATGGTTCTGCAAAGAATACCTGATCGACCTGGATCCGCGCGCCGCGGCGATCCGGGCGCAATTTCCGCCATCCGCGGCGTCCCGGTTGATGAAGCACCCGCCGGTCAAGGTCCGGCTGGCGCAGGAGATGGCGGCCAGGAGCGCCCGGGTCGGCGTCAACGCCGATCGGGTGCTGCGGGAGCTCGGGAAGATCGCTTTCGGCGACCCTCGCTCGCTTTTTGGCCCCGACGGGCGCCTGCTCGCGCCGGGGGCCATCAACCCGGACGACGCGGCGATGATCGTCGGCGTCAAGACGCGCCGCCAGGTCGAGAACATCGGCGGCGAGACCGTTCCGGTCGAAATCCAGGAAATCCGCATCATCGACAAGCTGTCCGCGATCAACCTGGCCATGAAGCATCTCGGGATGCTCACCGAGAAGGTCGACGTCACCGTGATGACGCTCGCCGAGCGGATCCGGGCGGCTGACGCGCGGGTGAACGGGGGCGGGGCCATCCCTGACGCCGAGATCGTCGAAGACACCGAGGACGCGCCGTTCCTGGCGGCCGGGTTCGCGCCGGAGATCGAGGGGGCGCCCGCGTTGTCCCTGGACGACCTGCTTTGATCGAGCATCTCGACCTTTGCAGCGGTATCGGGGGCTTCGCGCTCGGGTTTCGCCGCACCGGCGAGATCCAGACGCGCGCTTTTTGCGAAGTCGATCCATTTTGCCGAACTGTCCTCGCGAAGCACTGGCCCGGCGTGCCTGTGTTCGAGGACCTCAACCAACTCACCGCGAAGGACGTGCTCGATCATGGGATCCGACCCCGCGTCGTCTCTGCAGGTTTCCCCTGCCAGGACTTGTCCATCGCCGGCGCAGGCGCCGGGCTCGACGGACCCCGAAGCCGTCTCTGGTTCCAGATCCTCCGGGTCATCACCGAACTCGTCGGCCAAGACGTCGCGCCGGACTACGTCGTCCTTGAAAACGTCCCTCCCCTTCGCACTCGCGGACTGGATCGCGTGCTCGGGGGGCTCGCTGCGCTCGGGTATGATGCGGAATGGCATTGTCTACCCGCTGCCGCCTTTGGCGCTCGCCACCGACGGGACCGCATCTGGATCGTGGCCTACCGCCAAGGCGACCAACGCAACGGGCGCGTCCAACACGGCGACGAGACAAGGCGCGGCCGATTTGCAGACGGCCGTGACGATGCGGCCGACGCCGCGAGCAGAGGACGGCGAGAGCACGGGGATGAGCGCGGCGCGGCTGGCGACGCGGGCACCGGACAACCTGCCGTCGGCGGTAAGGGCGTGGCCCACTCCTGCGGCCCGGGTCTATCGGTCCCCGAACGCGGCCCCATACTCGGAACGTGGCGGCGGGTCGAAGGGGGGAGCAGCTTCCGAATGCGGTTGGCGGGGCTCTGCATCCGACTTGGGTAGAGGCATTGATGGGATATCCGCTTGGCTGGACGGAAGTTGGGAACACGGCGTCCCCCGGGTCGGCACCGGGATCCCCGACCGGCGAAAACGGCTCATCGCGCTCGGCAACTCGCTCGTCCCGCAAATCGCCGAGATCATCGGCCGCGCAGTCGCCGCCGATTTCCACCGTTTCGTCTAGCCCGCTCACCTTGGATGACCTGCTTTGAGCGCAGCAGCCCCCGCTACCGACGCCGAGCAAAAGCTGATCGACCGGATCGTCGGGTTCCGCTTCGACCCGCTCGGTTTCGTGCTGTGGGCTTACCCGTGGGGTGAGAAGGGGACGCCGCTCGAACGGTGGGCGGGGCCGCAGCGGTGGCAGACCGAGGTCCTCCTGGCGATCGGTTTCGCGCTGCGCACCAACCAGAAGGTCGAATACAGCGTCGCGTCCGGCAAAGGCATCGGGAAGTCGGCCCTGGTCTCCTGGCTCGCGCAGTGGGGCATGTGTACGAGGCTCAACACCCGCGCGGTCATCACCGCCGGCACCGAGCCGCAGCTTCGCACCAAGACGATGCCGGAGTTCGCGAAATGGTATCAGTTGCTCATCTGCAAGCACTGGTTCATCAACACGGCCACGTCGATGTATGCGGCCGATCCCGCGCTCGCCGGGACCTGGCGGCTCGACGCGATCCCCTGGAACGAGAACAACCCCGAGGCGTTCGCGGGCCTGCATAACCTCGGCAGCCGCATCGTCGTCATTTTCGACGAGGCGTCGCAGATCGCAACCCCGATATGGGATACCACCGACGGCATCATGTCGGACGCGGACACTGAGGTCGTGTGGGCGTCGTTCGGCAACCCGACGCGCGGCGAAGGTCGCTTCTACGAGAACCACCACGCCAGGAAGGAGCGCGGCCGCGTCATCGCCAGGAGCATCGACGCCCGCGACGTCGAGATCACCGACAAGAAGAAACTCGCCGAGCAGGTTGAGGATTACGGCGAGGACAGCGACTACGTCCGCATGATGATCCGGGGGTTGTTCCCGCGGGCGTCCTCGATGCAGTTCATCGCCCACGATCTTGTGCAGGCGGCGCGGCGCCGCGACGTGCATGTCCCGCTCAACGAGCCCCTGGTCGCCGGGCTCGACTGCGCGAGGTTCGGCGACGACTACACCGTGCTGTCGTTCCGCAAAGGTCGCGACGCGCGGACGATCCCGTGGAAGCGGTGGAAAGGCGCCCGGAACATCATCGACACCACCGACATCGTCGCCTTTGTCGCCGACGCCATCCGGCAATACCAGATCGACGCGGTTTTCGTTGACGAGGGCAACGTCGGCGGCCCGGTCATCGACAGTCTGCGCAAGATGGGGTTCGGCAACATCATCCCGGTGGCGTTCGGCGGCCGCGCCGACCGTCCGCACTTCGCCGACGACGCCACCCGCTACGCCAACAAGCGGTCGGAAATGTGGGGCAACATGAAGGCCGCGCTCGGCGGCCTGGCCATACCGGACGACGACGATCTCGAAACCCAACTGACCAGCATCCTCTACGGCTTCCGCGAGACCAAGGCCGGCACCGAGCTCATCATGGAGCGCAAGGAGCACATGCGGGATCGAGGCGTGCAGTCGCCCGACGACGCCGACGCGCTGGCGCTCACCTTCGCGTATCCGGTGTCGCCGAAACCGCCCGGGATCCTGGCCGGAGGCATCTACCAGGCGTTCCCGGGCAGCGGCGCGACGCAGCACATCCGCGGGGGCGTCGTCGTCACCGAATACGACCCCTTTGCGGCCCTGGCCGGCGAGGAATAGAGCGCCGGAGACCACCAGACTTGCGGACTTTCCGCGAACTGTGATAACCTTGGCGGAAGGGCTTCAATCTGCTGAGGTTTTCATGGGCGGGTCTTCCGATCCGATGCCGGCGATCCCCGAGGTCAAGGCGGCGCCCCCGCCGCCGACCCTGGCCAACACCGCGGTCGTACAGACCGCGGCGGACATCCGCGCCGCCGGCACGGCCGCGAACAAGAAGGGTTTCGCCGGCACCATCCTGACGTCCCCGGAGGGGGTTTTCGCCAACGGCGGCAAGCAGCCCCTTCACCCCAAACTGCTCGGGGAGACGGGTTGATGGGCGGCGCGTCGGGCGATCGGGCGGGGGGAGCCGGGGAGGGCGGCACAGGCGTTGCGGCGCCTGTGCCGCCGGCGGCCGTCGCGGCGTCGTCCCCGGCGGCGAGCGCGAAACCGAAAACCCCCGCGGAGACGCTGTTGACGACGACGTCACCGAACACCGCCACGGTGCTGTTCCGGGGCCAGCAGCAGCCCTATCGAACCAACCTGTCGACCCCGCAGTCGACCGACGCCGCAGCGGCGTCCGCAGGCCCGGTGCCGGCGTCGCTGCTGTATGGCGATAAGACCCCCGCCGAGCGCGCGGACGTTCTCGGATGAGCGGCGCTCTCGCCACACGCACGACGCGCCAGCCGTTCCAAGGCCAGAACTTCGTCGCCCTGCGCGACGAGTGCAACCAACGGCTCATCGCGCTCGAAACCATCCGAACGTCGTGGTGGCGCTCCTGGCGCGAGCTCGCGCAGTTCATCCTCCCCCGCCGGTACCGCTGGCTGGTCACGCCGTCGCAGTGGAACCGAGGCTCGCAGATCAACCAGGCCATCCTCGATCCGACCGCGACGATCGCGCTGCGCGATCTGGCGGCCGGGTTGATGTCCGGCGTCACGTCGCCGTCCCGGCCGTGGTTCCGGCTCGGGATCGACGACGACAGGTTGCGCGACGATCCCGAGGTCCAGGTCTGGCTTTCGGACACGACCGAGCGGCTCAACCGCATCATGGCGCGCTCGAACTACTACGTCGCGAAGGCGGTGCAGTATTTCGACAACGTCGTGTTCGGCACGGCGCCCATGCTGATCTATGAGGACCCCGAGAAGGTCATCCACTGCTTCAACCCGTGCGCCGGCGAGTATTGCGTGGCCAACGGGCCGCGCCTGACGGTCGACACCCTCTACCGCCGGCTGACCATGACGGCCGACCAGATGGTTCGCAAGTTCGGGGTCGAGAACGTGTCGATCTCCGTTCGACAGGCGTGGCAGACCCGGGGTGCGATGCTCGATCAGGAATTCGTCATTGGCCACGCCATTGAGCCGAACCCCGACTTCGTGGCGGACCTGTCGGCGTCGCGGATGCCGTCGCCGAGCGGCGTTCCGCGGCATTTTCAGTTTCGCGAGATCTTCTGGGATATGCAGGATGCGGAGAAGCCCCTGCGCGTCACCGGGTTCCACGAACAGCCGTTTTCGTGCCCGCGATGGGATGTGAGCGGCAACGACGCCTACGGCCGGGCGCCGGGCTGGGATCTGCTCGGCCTGACGAAGCAGCTTCAGCTTGAGACCAAGCGAAAGGCCGAGGCGCTCGACAAGATGGTGAAGCCGCCGATGATGGCGGACGTGTCGATGAAGAACGAGCCGGCGGCGCTGATCCCCGGCTCCGTCACCTACGTGCCGTCGATCCAGGGCGGCATCGGGTTCAAGCCGGTATTCCAAGTCATTCCGCCTGTGAAAGAAATCATGGGCGACATTCAGGACGTCCGGGCGACGATCCGCAGCATCGCGTTCGAGGAACTGTTCAAGACGATCTCCCGGCTCGAAAGCGTGCGCACGGCCGAGGAAATCCGCGCCCGGCAGGCGGAGCAACTGGTCCTGCTCGGCCCCGTTCTCGAACGCAACGAGACCGAGGGGCTCGATCCCGACGTCAACCGCATCTACAACATCGCCGTGCGGCGCGGCCTGATCGCGCCGCCCCCGCAGGCGCTTCGGGGCGCCGCCGGCGCGAACGTGCGGGTGCAGTACTCGTCCATGCTGGCCGAGGCGCAGCGCGCGTCCGCGACGGGCGCGCTGGTGCAACTCGCGGGCTTCGCCGGCAGCTTCGCCGCGCTGGTGCCGCAGGCCGTTGACAACCTGGCCGTCGACGACATGGTCCGGCGCTACGCCGACCTTCTCGGCGTCGACCCGAAGCTGCTCAACCCGCCGAACAAGGTCGGCCAGATCCGTCAGGATCGAGCGAAGCAGCAGCAGGGCGCGGCGGCGCTTCAGGTTGGCCAAGCGGCCGCCACCGGCGCCAAGACGCTGTCCGAGGCGGACATGAGTAGCGCGAACGCGCTCACGGCGTTGACGGGCGGAGGGGTGTGATGGCTTGGGTGATCGAGAAGAAGGGAGACGGCGGTCAGTATTTCACGCCGTTTGGCTGGACCAGCGACGTCAACCGCGCGATGGATTTTGCCACCGAGGCGGACGCGGCTGAGTTCATCAACACCACCCCCGCCGTCAAGACGACCGGGGTGCCGCGACGCGCCGACAAGACGGCGGAGATCGGGCATGGCCGGGCGACAGGGGTGGCGCGCGCCGAGTATGATCTATACGGCATCGACCCGAAGACAGGGGCGCTCCGGTGATGAGCGCCGTGAACCTGCCGGGCCGGGTCGACGAGTTCGGCGAAGAAAAGCCGGTTGATGCGGTCTACGACGCCGGCAACGCGTCGGACGTCGCGGCGAAGCGCAGGGCCGCGCGTCGCAAGGACAAGCCGATCGACATGGTCATGCGCGGCCTGTTGGCCGACGAGAACGGGCGCCAGTTCGTGTTCTGGATCGTCGAGAAGCTCGCGGGCGTGGGCGGTCCTGCGCTCAACCCGAACTCGACCGAATTCTCGGCGTTCCGAGAAGGACAGCGCGCGGTGGGCATGTTGGTTCGGGACCGCGCGATGGAAGTTTCGATGCAGAACTATCTCGTGGCGGTCGGCGAGAACTATGGGAGAGACATTGATGTCTGACGGCGTGATCCACAACACCCCGCAGGGAACACCGACGCCGGGGGCTCCGCCCCCCGCCGCGCCGGTCATGCCTCCGCCGGCGGCACCGCCCGCCCCGCCGCCGGCGACACCGCCCGCCCCGTCCGCGGAACCGCCGGCGGCCCCCGCCGCCAGCGGCGACCCCGGGGCGGGCGGTGAGTCCCCGAAGCCGGACGGCAACCTCCTGGCCGATCCGCTGAAGGACAGCGGCGCCGACGAGAAGAAGAAGGAGGGCGGCGCCGACGAAAAGAAGGAGGGGGAAACGCCCCCGGAGATCAAGCCGGAGGACTACCAGTTCACCCTCCCCGACGGGATCCCGGCCGACGACCCGCTGGTGCAGGCGTTTCGCACCAGCGCGGCGGGCGCGGGGCTGACCAACGAAGCGGCGAGCAAGGTCGTGGACGCACTCGCGCCCGCGCTGGCCGAACGGCTCTCCGCGCCACAGCGCGCGTGGGAGGCAATGCAGGCGGATTGGCAGAGCCAGGTTCGGGCGGACCCCGACATTGGCGGGGCCAATCTGCCGGCGACGGTGGACCGCGTCTCCGGGCTGCTCCGGCAGTTCGGCGACCCGGGCCTTGGGATGGCGCTCACGGTCACGGGGATGGGCAACCACCCGGCCCTGATCCGAACGCTTAACAATTTGGCGCTGCGGCTTGGCGAAGGCGCCCCCGTTGTTGGCGGAACACCGCCCAACGTTGGGGGGTCCGCCGCTTCCGGCGCCAGCAAGCTCTACACGTCGGCGTCGGATAGCTCGCCGACCGGCTGAAGGAACCTCACGAATGTCCACTCTCGGAACCAACTACCTCACCCTGGCCGATTGGGCGAAGCGCGTCGACCCTGACGGCGGCATCCCCATCATGGTCGACCTGCTCTCGCAGACCAACGAGATCCTCGACGACATGCTCTGGACCGAGACCAACGAGACCACGTCGCACAAGACGTCGGTGCTCACCGGCCTGCCGTCCGGCACCTGGCGCCAGCTTTACCAGGGCGTGTCGCCGACCAAGTCGGTTCGCGCCAACATCATCGACACGGTCGGCAACCTCGAAGCCTACTCGGTGATGGACAAGGACCTCGCCGACCTCAACGGCAACACCGCGGCGTTCCGCATGTCCGAGGACATGCCGTTCTACGAGGGGCTGTCGCAGCAGATGGCGACGGCGCTGCTCTACTCGAACGCGCTGGCGACGCCGCAGCAGATCATGGGGCTTTCGCCGCGCTACCCGACGACGACCGTCGCCACGGCGCAGACCGCGAACAACGTCATCAACATGGGCGGCACCGGCTCGACCAACACGTCGATCTGGGTCGGCCAGTGGGGGCCGAACACGTCGTTCGGCCTGTTCCCGCGCGGCAAGAAGGCCGGGTTGATGATGAACGACCTCGGCCAGTACACGCAGACCAATTCCGACGGCAGCAAGTACCAGGTCTATCAGTCTCATTTCAAGTGGGAAGCCGGCCTGTGCGTGCGCGACTGGCGCTACTGGGTGCGGCTGGCCAACATCGACGTGTCGCTGCTCAACGGCATCAACGCGGCGAACCTCATCAACGGCCTGATCCGCGCGTTCCACCGCTTCCCGACCGCGCCCCGCAGCGTCGCCAACGTCCAGTCCGCGACGCGGCCGAGCTCGGTTCTCGGCGGCACCCGCATGGCCATCTACGCCAACCGCACCATCGCCACCTACCTCGATCTTCAGGCGCTCAACAAGACGAACGTCCTGCTGTCGATCGGCGAGTTCGACGGTCGGCCCGTGACCATGTTCCGCGGCGTGCCGATCCGCACCGTGGACGCCCTGCTCAACACCGAGGCGGCGCTGACCTGATCGGTCGGCGCTGAAGGAGAAACCAACCCATGCCGATCATCGACAGCCAGAATTTGTTCGACGAGAGCGTCGCCATCACGACGACGCGCGACAGCACCAACATCATCGACCTGAAGGCCGGCGCCGACTACGGCGTCGACGGGGAGAACAACCCCGTCAAGCTGTTCGTCTACGGCGACAAGGCGTGGACTTCCGGCGGCACCCCGACGCTGACCGTGTCGATCCAGGGCGCCCCGGATAGCTCCGGCTCGCCGGGCACCTACACCGAATACGCGTCGGTGACGCTGACCCTGGCCGAGCTCGTCGCCAACTACGTGCTGTGGCAGATCGACCTCCCGCGGCGGCACGCCGGCGCGGCGGTGCCCCGCTTCCTGAAGCTGGTCTACACCGTCGCCAGCGGCCCGTTTACGGGCGGCAAGGTGACGGCAGGTCTCGGGCTCGGCGTGGACGCCAACCACGCCTACCCGCCCGGCGTCTCGACGACGTCGATCTGATCTTAACCCGCGCAGCCGTGGCCTCCGGGCCACGGCTGACGCAAACCCCCGGAGGGTTCCATGCCCGATCCCAGCGTCGCCACGACGGTTATCGCTCTCGCCGACCCCATCACTCAGCTCTACAAGCAGTCCGCCGGCAATCGTTCCGGCGCCACCTTCATCGACCCGCGCGGTCTGCTCCCCACTTACCGGGCCGCCAAGCGCGCGCTCGCGCTACCGGCCACGCCCACTCTCGTCGCCAACCTCGTCGGCGCCGCGAACAAGATCGTGCGTGTTCGGCGCGTGATGGTGTCCGGCGCCGCCGCGACGGCGTCGCAGATCATCCCGGTGGATCTCATCAAGTATTCCACCGCCGCGACCGGCGGCACCGCCACCACTCCGGCGGCGGTCCCCGACGACAGCGCCGATGGCGCCGCCGGCGCGGTCCTCAGCGTCTACACGGTGCTGCCGACGCTCGGGACGGCGGTTGGCACGGTCGGCGTCAAGCCGGTATCCTTCGGCCTCATCACCGCCGCCATCATCGGCGACATGGCCGTATGGGATTTCACCGTCCGCGGCGACGAGGGCATCGTCCTGCGCGGGGTCGCCGAGACCCTCGGCATCCACCTGGGGGGCGTCGCGCTGGCCAACGCGACGACGCTCAACTGCGAGTGGGAATGGACCGAGGAGGCGTCGTCGTGAGCGGCTCTGGCATCCCGAGCTACCGCCTGCTGGAAAAGGCGGAGATCGCCCGCGTCCCGGGCGGCGGCCGCGAACTTCTCGACGCGGGCACCGAGATCATCTACCTCGGCCGCCCTGGTCCGCACATGGAGCCGCTCAACGACGCGGCCCGTGCGCAGTTCGCGGCGGCCGGGGCCGCGGCGATGACGCTCGATCCGACCGCGCGTCTCGACCTGGCCCTGGTGCCGGTGCAGCCGTCCGGCGCCCCGGTCGAGGCGCCGCCGCCCGCGCTGGTGTTCGTTGGCGCCAACGGCAAGCCGCTGACGGGGGCTGCGCTCGCGAAGGCGCAGGCCGCGTATGCGGCCGGGGGCAGCAGCGCCGAAGAACCACTCCCGCCCCCGCCGCCCCCGCCGACTGGCGCGTGACGCAACAAGGAGCCGGGCCATGAAGCGCGTCGACCTGAAGCTCGACAATGACGGTGACGACTTCTATGGCCCGGCGCCCGAATACGCCGTGCCTCAGTACCCGTGGGGCGTCCGGCTTTGCCTCACGAACGATGAGCTCGAAAAGCTCGGGATCCCGACCCTGGCCGACGCGCCGGCGGTCGGGGCTTCCGTCCGGCTCGACGCGGTCGGAACGGTCGTCTACGTCAGCGAAGACGGCGAGGTTCCCGAAGGACAGCCGCCCCGCCGGCGTGTCGAAATCCAGATCACCGAACTCGGCCTCGGCGCCGCGGCCAAGCCCCGCTCTGGCGCAGGGCGCCTCTACGGCTCCGCGGCCGATGACGACGGGGATTGACCCATGACCACCGACGTCGAGATATGCAACCGGGCGCTCGGCGCGATGGGCGCCAAAAACCGGATCCAGTCGGTGTTGAACGACCCGTCGGCGGAGGGGCGCGCGTGCGCAACCTACTACCCGCCGACGCTGCGTGAACTGCTCCGTGCCGCGCATTGGGATTTCGCCCGCGACGCTGCATACCTCTCGGTGCTGAAGGCGCTCCCGGGCACCCCGGAGAACCCGTCGTCAGGTAATGCAACCTGGCTGCCGTCGTATCCGCAGCCCCCTTGGATCTACTCGTACGCCTACCCAAGCACGGCCGTCGCGGTGCGCTACATCGTCCCGCAGCTTTATGTCGGCGACAACCTTCAGAATGGCGTCCCGATCTTCCCGGTGCAGGGTGCGCCGTCGTCGGTGACGTCGTGGACGATCCGACCGCAGCGGTTCAAAGTCGTGACGGACAGCGACACCAACGGCAACCGCGTCAAGGCGGTCCTCAGCGACCAGGCGCAGGCCATCGCGATCTACACGCGGTTCATCGACAACCCCGACCTGTGGGATCCGTCGTTCGAGGCGGCGCTGGTCGACCTGCTGGCCTATCGGCTGGTGCTGCCTCTCGCCGGCGACAAGAACCTGCGCCGGGATCTCGCGGCCAGCGCGCGCCAGACCATCCTCGAAGCCCGGACCCGCGACGGCAACGAGGGCATCACCTACGACGACAACGTCCCCGACTGGATCCGCGTCCACGGGTGGACCAACCCCGCGGCCGTCGACTACATCGGGCAAACGTTCTGGCCTAGCTTCATGCCGCCGCCATGAGCAACAATTTCATCCAACCAAGTTTCAACGGCGGCGAGGTTTCGCCGCGGCTCGACGGCCGGGTCGATCTCGACAAATACCACTCCGGCCTTGGCGTGGCGCGCAACTTCATGGTCGACATCCGCGGCGGCGTGTCGACCCGGCCAGGGCTTCAGTTCAACGGCCTCGCGCCGGACCAGGCGACGTGCCCCGTCCTGATCCCGTTCATCTTCAGCGCCAGCCAGACCTACGACCTGCTGCTCGGCGACGGGTATATGTGCGTGTTTCGCGACGACGGGTTCGTCACCGAAACCGCCGTCGCCGCGTCCGTCGGCGTGGCCTCGGACCCGGTGTCGGTGACGATCCCCGGCGCGGGCTACGCCGTCGGCGACAACATCATCTTTTCGGACGTCGTCGGTTTCGACCGCACGAACGGGGTCAACGGGCTTGAAGGCCGCCAGGTCGTCGTCAAGACGAAGGCGACTGACACCTACACGTTCACCGACGTCTTCGGGGTCGACATCGACGCGTCGACGTGGACCGCGTTCGTGTCGGGGAACGCCAACCGGGTCTACAAGATCTCGGCGCCCTGGGATGCGGAAGTTCTGTTCGAGCTCGTCTACGCGCAGACGAACGACATCGTCACGGTGACGCACAAAGACTACCCGGAATACGAGATCCGCCGCAGCGGCGAGACCGATTGGGCGATCGTGCAAAAGGTCTACGGCAGCGCGATGAGCGCGCCGACGGGGCTGGCCGCCGCGGCGGTCAACAACCCCGGGACGTCGGATCCGCAGTTTTATTACGTTTACGGCGTGACCGCGTCAGACCCCGACACCGGCGAAGAAAGCGTTCCCGCCTATGTCGCCGTCGTCAACGCCGCACTCAACCAGAACACCGGCGTGGCCAACCAACTTGCGTGGGATCCTGTCGCCGGCAACAACTACCGGATATACACGGCGGAGCGCGCACCGCAGGGGTCGGAAAACACAGACGGCCCTTGGTTCATGTCGTACATCGGCACCGCCAAATCGCCGCCCTGGTCGGATACCAACATCGCGCCCGAGACGTCGATCGTGCCGCCGACCAACACCAACCCATTCCAGTCGGGGTCGTTCTCGTCGGTCGACATCACCAACGCGGGCTTCGGTTATATCGACCCGCAGGTGACGATCGTAGACGCCAAGGGTGCGGGCGCCTCGATCTCGCTCACCAAGAGTTCCGCCGGCGCGATTACCGCTGCTGCAGTACTGACCGCCGGCGACGACTACCAGGCGCCGGTCCTCACCGTCGTGGAGAACGACGCCACGCTCGGCACCAGCCTGGCCTTGGCGTTCTCGGGGTCCTGGGTGGCGTTCGGCGCGGGTTTCGTGCCGGCCGACGGCAGCATCACGATCGCGACGCCGGGGACGCACTACCACGTCCCGTATTTCACCCTCACGCCGTCCGGCGGATCCGGCACCGAAAACCCAGGTTTCGGCTACATCGAGTGCGTCAACGGCGTGCCGACCACCGTTCGCATCGTGCAGCAGCCGTTCGTCACATCAACGTCCGGTGTCAGCCTTAGCATCGTCGTCGACGACACGTTGCCGGGCCAGGTGTTCCCGGCGTCCCTGGCGGGGTTGCGGCCGGTGCTGTCGGCGCAAACCAACCCCGGCGTCAACACCTACTTCGAGCAGCGTCACGTCGTCGCCGCCACCCGCGCCCGGCCCGCCGGGTTCTGGATGACCCGCCCTGGCCTATACGGCAATTTCGACAAGTCGACGCCGTCGCAGGCCAACGATGCGATCGACGGCGACATCGTCAGCACCGAAGTGAACGAGATCGCGTCGCTCACCCCGATGGCCTCCGGCCTGATCGCGCTGACGCGGCGAGGAGCGTTTCAGCTTTCCGGCGGCAGCCCCGGCGCCGCCTTGACGCCAACTTCGATCACCGCGCAGGCGCAGGCGTTCTCCGGCGCATCGTCGCTGCGGCCGCTGCGCATCAACGCGCAGTTGATCTACGAGGCGGATCGCGGTTGGTCGGTGCGCGACCTCACATACAACTTCTACACGAACATCTACACCGGCGACGACATAAGCGCGCTCGCCGAGCACCTGTTCCGCGGCCGCCGGATGGTCCAGTGGGCGTGGGCCGAAGCGCCGGCGAAAACGATTTGGGGCGTGCGCGACGACGGCCTGCTCCTGGCCTGCGCCTACATGAAGGACGAGAAGGTTTTCGGTTGGACGCGGCACGACACGCACGGGGCGTTCAAGTCGGTCAGCGTGACGCCGGGGTCGTCCGAAGATCGCGCCCGGTTCATCGTCCGTCGGCCCCTGGCCAACGGTCAGTGGGGCTATTTCATCGAGCGCATGGCGACCCGCTATTTCGGCGAGAACTACGCGGCCAACATCCCGGCGAACCCGGAGGCGGCCTGGTGTGTCGACTGCGGCGCGGCCTACGAGCCACAGTCCGGCCCTAGCGACGCGATCCTGTCGTTGGTGCAGGTCGAGCCCGCTGGCCAGATCGACGACCCCGTCGTCGTAGAAGGAGGCTCGGGCTACAGGGACTCGTCCTTTGTGCAGGTGCTCGACGAGGCGGCGCCGGGCGGCACCGGCGCGCAGGTCTCGGTGACGACGTCGGGCGGCGCGATCACTGCGGTGACCGTCGTGGCGCGGGGCAGCGGCTACGTCGCGCCCTACCTGGTTCTCGGCGACGGAGAGGGTGCTGTCGTCGCGGTCGGAACGCGCAGCCGCGTGGTGTTTCAGGTCGACACGCCGGTGCTCGACAGCGGATACGAAGGCTGGGTCCTGCGGGCGATCGGCGGATCCGGCACCGTCGTCGACGTGGTCTCGTCCACGGTGTTCGAGGTTGAGACGATCCAGCCGTTCGTGGGGTGGATGCCGAATGCGCCGAGCGGCGAATACTTCATGGAGCCCCAAGCTGCCGGCGCGTGGACGCTGACCGAGCCCAAGCTGGTGTTCGGCGGCCTCGACCATCTCGAAGGCAAGACGGTGGCCATCCTCGCCGACGGTGCGGTGGCAGAGCCGCAGGTCGTCGTCGACGGCGCCGTGACCCTCGACGTCGCGGCGTCCTGGGTCATCGTCGGGCTTGGCTACACATGCCAGGGGCGGACGCTGCGGATGGATCTCGGCAACCTTGGCAACACGATCCAGGGCAAGCGCGTGTCGCTTTCCGCGCTGACCTTGCGCATCGCCGACGCCGCGGGCCTGGCCGTTGGCCCGAGCTTCGACGATCTCGTCGAAGTCAAGACGGAGATCCCGGGGTTCGGTCTGCCGATCTCGCTTGGCAACTCCGCGCCCGGTATTCTCCCCGGCCCCTACTCCGGCGGCGTGAGCGCGCCGGATCCGTTCTATTTCTACGACTATCCAATCTCGATCGGTGGCGGGTGGACCCGCGAAGGCGTGGTCTGTTTCCAGCAAAGCTACCCGCGGCCGGCGACGATCCTGGCCGTCATCCCCGAATACAATGTCGGGGACACGCCGGGATGAGCCTGCATTTTGAACCCGCGCGGGACGCGCACGTCGCGCCTTTCCTCGCACGCATCCGCCCTGAAGATCGGCTTGAATGCGAGCGGCTCGGCTATACCGCGGAGGCGATGGTCCGGCGCAGCCTCGACCGCTCGGTCGAGAAGTGGGCGGCGGTCGACGGCGCCGAACCGATCGCGATGTGGGGCATCACCGCGGCGTCGATCGCCGGCGAGCTCGGCTGTCCCTGGCTGCTGACGACGCCCGGCGTGGACCGGCACCGGCGCACGTTCCTTCGCGAGACCCGCTGGTGGGTAGAACACCGCGCGCTCGAAATGTATCCCCGCTTGGTCAACCTGGTCGACGCCGACTACGCAAAGGCGCTACGGTGGCTGCGGTGGCTCGGCTTCACGATCGGCGATCCGGTGCCGGTGCCGCCGAACGGCCGTCTTTTTTGTCGTGTTGAACGGAGGCGATAATGGGCGCCGAAACCCTCGCCATCGCGTCGCTCGCGTCCACCATCATCGGGACGGGCGTCCAGGCGGTCGGCGGGATGATGGGGGCTGACGCCCGCGCCAGCGAGGCAAGCTACCGCGCGGCTATCGCGCAGAACAACGCCAAGGTGTCCGAGCAGAACGCGCGGTACGCCGAGGCGTCGGCCGCGCAGCGCGCCGAGCAGCAGAGCATGAAGACGCGGGCGATGGTGGGCGAAGCCGTGGCCGCGCAGGCGTCCAACGGCGTCGACGTCAACACAGGCTCGGCGCTCGACGTCCGCGCCAGCATCGCCGCGCTCGGCGAGCTCTCGGGCCTGGTCATTCGGAACGAAGGCGCGCGAGAGGCGTCCAACTATCGGACGCAGGGCGCCGGATACACGGCGTCCGCCGGGATGTATGAGCGCGCGGCCGCCGACGCGGAGGCGGGCGGCGCGATCAGCGCGGCGTCAACGCTGCTCGGCGGCATCACGTCCGCCGGCAACATGGCGATCAAGGACTATCAGGCCGGCGTCTTTCCGAAGCTGGCGATGAGGTAACGCGCATGGCGCAGGTCCCGAACCCCCTGGCCGCAATCTCGGCCGTCTCTGGCGGTCGGCCCGCCGCGCCCCTTCAGGTCGATGCGCCCGCGGGCGCGTTCGGCGCCAGCACCGCCGACGCTCTGACGCGTGCGGGCGGCCAGATGCGTCAGGACGCGGCGGATCTGAATTCCACCGCGATCGCGATGCAGACCGCCGACAACGAGGTCATGGCGAACGACGCCCGCAACCGGGCGGTCGAAGCCGCGACGAAGCGCCTGGTCGAGTTCAAGGCCCTCGAAGGCCAGGACGCGGTGGCGGGCTTCGACCAATACCAAGCCGACATCAAAAAGATTTTTGAGGACCAGACCGAGACGCTTCCCAACCCGCACGCACAGCGGCTCTATTCCAGCGTGTCGGGGCGCTACGTTGCGAACTACCTCGGGGACGCCGTGGCGCACTCGGCGACCGAGAACAAGCGGTGGCAGGAGGCGTCCTCGGCCGCCACGATCACCACGGCGGTGACGGCTGCGGTGCAGTTTCGGTCCAACCCGGTGCAGGTCGCAGCGCAAGCGGATCTTGCTGCGGCCACGGCCATGCAGGCGGCGCAGCGCAAAGGGCTCGACGACACGACGACCGCGACGCGCGCCACCGCGGCACGCAGCCAGGTCTACGCGGCCGTGATCGGAACCCTGGCCGCCGACCCCAAGACCGTGTTCGCCGCGCAGAACATGCTCGAACAGGCGCGCAGCAAACTCGACGGCATCACCTACGAAAAACTCGTTGAGCACTTGAAACCCAAGGTTCTCGACGCGCGAGCCAACGCCGAGTTTCTCACGATCACGCGGCAGGCGCCGGGGGGCATCCCTCAGGGCGCCGAACTCGACCAGGTGTGGGATACGATCAAGTTCGCCGAGAGCCGCCACAGTCAGTTCGAGGCGGACGGCGTCACGCCGAAAACGTCCTCCAAGGGCGCCACCGGGATCGCGCAAGTGATGCCCGGCACCGGCCGCGAGGTTGCGGGCAGGCTCGGCGTCGCTTGGGATGAGGGGAAGTTTCGGAACGATCCCGCATACAACGAGATGCTCGGCAAGGCGTATTTTGTCGAGATGCTCAACAAATACGAAGGCAACTACACCCTGGCCGCGGCGGCATACAACGCAGGCCCCGCGCGGGTCGACGAATGGCTGAAGAACCCCGCGATCGGGGATCCGCGCAAGGGGGACGTCTCCGCCGCCGAGTGGGCGTCGCGCATCCCCTTCGACGAGACGCGCAACTACGTGAGCAGGATCGCCACGCGGCTCGCCGCGCAATCGCCGGACGACACGTCGCGCCCCCGGCCGCCGGAAGCGTCCCGGGACATGGTTCTCGAAGCCATCGAGCGCACCAAAGGAGACCCCGAGCTTCAGGCGAGAACCGTGTCCAAGGTCTCCGCCTACGTCCACGCGATCGAGAGCGCCGGCGCGCAGGATCGAGCGGCAATCCTGCATCGCGTGAACGACCTGACCGAACAGTTTCTCGACGGCAACCCGAACAACCAGGGCATCCCCGTCGCGGAGATCAAGGCCCGGCTGCCCCCGGGCCGCGCCGCCGAGGCGATCAACAACCTCAACGCGGCGATGGCGGCCGGCGAGATATTCAAGGGGGTGGCGCTGGCCACGCCGGCGACGAAGCAGCAGATGCGCGCGGACCTGATCGGCGGCGAAGGCGTCTACGGCGCGATGCTGAAGGGCAAGGGTTCGCTGCTGCGGAGCGACACCGGCGACGTCGCGCCCGGCGACACGCAAGACCTGGCGGACTATCGGCTGCGCCGCCGGGTGGCGGACCTGCTCGAACAGCGGATCACGAAGCAGGAGAGCGCGCTGAAGGCGGACGGCGCGACGTTCGTCGCGCAGCAGGACCCGCAGGTCCGCGCGCTGCTGCCGGGGGCGAACTCGACGCCGGAGGACTGGCAGCGTTACGCGCTCGCGACGTTGACGTCGCAGGCCCGTCTCGGGGTCGAGCCCGGGCGCCAGGCGGTTTTGGGGGTGCCGGAGGCGGATGCGCTGGTGCGCAAGTTCACGCAGTCGCCGCCGGACCAATTCGACGCCCGCGCCACACTGGTCGGCATGTCGAAGCAATACGGCGCGGTGTGGCCCACGGTGTTCGGCCAACTGGTCCGGCAGGGACTACCATCCGAATATCGCGTGCTCGGGTTCATGGACGCGCCCGGCCAGGAAGGCGCGGCGGCGCAGCTTCAGAACGCGCTCGTCACCGAATACTCGACCAAAGGCGGCCGGGCCGCGCTAAAGGCCGGGATGCCGCACGAAACGCAGAACGACATTTCCTCTCGGATCGCGTCGCAGCTTGCCGGCTTCCGCGAAACCCTGGCCGCGAGCAACGAGGGCGAGCGCGCCTACCATGACATCACCAACGCCGTCGAAGCGATGGCCTACCAGGCGGTGTTCCGCGGCAAGACCGCGAGCGAGGCAGTGGCCGCGGCGGTCGACGGCGTCATCACCAAGCACTACGACGTGCGCGGGACCTTCCGCATCCCGAGGTTCATGGACGGCAATCCGATCAGTTCCGACGCCGTCGTGACCGCCACCAACTTCCTGCGCACGTCGCTGAAGCCCGAGGACCTCGCGGCGCTTCAGGGCGCGGCGGGGCTCACGCCCGATGACCGGCGGATCAACTACGCCGTGTCCCTGGCCGACACGCAGACCGCGCGGTGGGTGAACAACTTCGACGACCGCGGGCTCACGCTGGCGGTCCTGACGCGGAGCGGCAACTGGATCCCAGCCTTGCGCGCGGACGGCTCTCGGGTCTCTTTCACATTCGACAACATCCCCGCGCCCCCCGCCAACTGGTTGAGCATGACGTCCGAGGACATGAACAAGATGCCCTGGGTGTCGGGGCCGAACCAGCAATGAGCGGCGGTCTTTTCACCGGCGACATCGGCAACCTCGGCGAAGAAGCGATGGGGCTGTCGGCCGTTGCCACACCGAACGCTGCGGTGCGCGGCGCGGCCATGTCCGAGGGCTGGGAGGGGGGCGTCGCTGCGGCCGTCGGCCGGTTCGTCGAGCGGCGGGCGCCGCAGATGGAGGCGCCGGGGGCGCCCGGGTCTTTCGACAACGTGGACGCGGACCCGATCAGCGCCGCCGACGCCAACAAGCTGTTCGGGATCGAGGGCGTCCTGAAGTTCGACCGCGACACGTCGGAAAGCGTGGCCGCGGCGCTCAACCTCGAGGCTCGCGCGAAGCTGCGCAGGGCCGATGTGCTGGCGCGTGCGACCGGGTCTTTCGGCAGCGGCACCGTGGCGCAGATCGGCATGGGGTTCCTCGGGGGCGCGCTGGATCCGGTCGGCCTGGCCGTCGGCATTGTGCCCGTGTTCGGGGAAGCCGCGATGGCCACGCGTCTCGGCCTCGCGGGGTCCGCCGGCGCCCGGGCGGCGTTGCGGTTCGGGGCTGGGTTCGTCGAAGGGGCGGCGGCGACGGTCCCCCTCGAAGCCCTGCAATACGCGCTCACGCCGGCCGAAATGAACGATTTCTCGATGTCTCACGCACTCGCCAACGTCACGTTCGGCGGCCTTCTGGTCGGCGGGCTGCACGCCGGCGGAGGGGCGCTGGCCGACCGGCTCCTGGGGCGGTTCCGTCCCGAGGACCGCGTCGAAGGGCTTCGCGGCGCGGTGGCGGCGGTCGCCGGCGGCGAACCCGTGGCCGTCGCGGAAGCCCTGGACGCCGCAGCCGCCGTGCGTGCGTCGCGGGATCTCTACGCGTTCGCTCGCCGTTCGGCCGAGATCGTCGATCGCGAGATCCCCGAAGCAGGGACCGGCCCGCTCGATCGCGCGGCCAGCATCACCACGGCCGCAGCCGAACTTCGCCGGCTCAAAGCCGAGCGTGACGCGCTGACCGCCGAGGCGCGCTCGGCCCGGTATGCCGTGCTGGTCGACGCCGCACGCCAGGACCCGGTCGTAGCGGCGCGTCTCGACGCCATTGACGCCGAGCTCGGGGGCGCGATCCCCGGCAGGCGTCGGGCGGATCTCGAAGCCGAAAAGCAAATGCTGGTCGAAGGCGCGCACCCGCAGGGGGCCGCGCCAACTCTCGAGAGCGCCCGGTCTGAAGCGCAGGCGACCGGCCTTGAAGCCGCCGGGGATCGGACGGCGGCCAGGATCGCCGAGACCGAGACCCGGCTTGCGCGGCTGCGCGCCGAGGACGCGGAGATGACGGCGGGAGAAACCGCTGGCCGTCGCCACGCCGAGGCGTCGGTGCGCCGCGACGCCATCGCCAACGCGTCTCGGCGGGAAGTCCTGCGGGCCGTTAGCGAGCGGGCGGTGCGCCGCTACGCGGCCGCGTGGGGGGCCGAACTGAAGCCGGGCGAAGCGGCAGCGATCGTCCGCGACATCCTGGGCTCGACGGACGCGGAGATCGACGACGTCCTGCGCGCCGCGCTCGCGGACATCCGAGAGCGGGGCGGTGCGCCGGGCGGCGCGACCAGGCTCGCGGCCGCCGGCGAGGCGGACGTCGAAGGCGCGGCGTCGGCGGGCGGCCGGGCGATGGACGCGGAGGCGGCCGCCGCGGTCGGCCGGCTGCGCGACAGGCTGGAACGCCCGGCCGAGGCTCCCGACGTGGCCGCGGGCCGCGCCGCCGCAGCGTCCGCAGAAGCCCGGGCGCCCAAGGTCGAAGGCGAGGCGTCGAAAGACGCGGCGGCCGCGGAGGCGGAGGTCGCCGAGCTCGACAAGGCGCTCCGCAGCGCGGTCGAGCGTGGCCAGATGACCGAGGCGCAGCACGCCGCGGTGACAGAAGATCTCGCAGAACTGGCGGCGGCGACGCGCGACGACGTCTCGTTGTTTTCCGCGGCGGCGTCTTGCATTTTGGAGAACGGGTGATGGCGGCGGTCATTGGCCCGCGCTGGCGGGAGTGCTTCGGGCGAGCAGCGAACAAGGCTGGCTGGACCCCGAAGCAGGCGCAGATCGAGAGCGCGTTCCTGCGGGCGCAGGGCGACATCAACCGGAACCTCAACGCCGGCATGTCCAAGGTGGACGCGGTCGAGCAGGCGGCGCGCGACTACGCGGCGAGGCAAAAGCTGGCCCTGGCCCTGGCCAAGCGGGACAGGCTGCGGAACCAAATGCTCGCCCACAGTCTCGACAACGAGAGCGCCGCCGGCGGGGCGAAGGCCCCCCGCGAAGTGCTGCTGCGGGTCGATCGCGAGCGGTATGGTCTGACCGCCGAACTGCTCGGCCCCCTGATCGCCGACATGCGCAAAGAAGGCATCCTCGGCGCGGTGCTGAAGCGCACGAAGGCGCTCGATCTGGACGTCGCCCGCGAACTGTGGCGGCTCAACGACCCGGCGTCCGGCGCGGCCACGGGCAACCGGGTCGCCGAGGCGGCGGCGAAGCTGATCCACCGCAGCCAGGAAGCCGCGCGCAACCTTCAGAACCAGGCCGGGGCCTGGATCAACAAGGCGGACCACTACATCGTGCGCCAGTCGCACGACATGGAGAAGGTCAGGGGCGACTACTCGCGCAAGGGGCCGAACTCGGCGTTTCAACGTTGGTATGACGCCATCCTGCCGAAACTCGATCCCAAGACGTTCGCGCATCTGGACGACCCGGCGGACATCCCTGAGTTTCTCGAAAAGGTGTGGCTCAACCTTGCCGCCGGCCTGCACGACACCGCCAACCCGGAAGTGCTGAAGGGGTACCCCGGCCCCGGCAACCTGGCCAAGCAACTCAGCGCCGAACGGGTGCTGCACTTCAAGTCGGCCGACGACTGGTTCGCCTACAACCAGCAGTTCGGTAAGGGCGCGGTGATCGACACCGCCGCGATCGGGCTGACCAAGGCGGCCCGGAACGTGGCGTTGATGCGCACGTTCGGCACCAACCCCGAGGCGATGTATCAGGGGTGGATCACGCGAATGTTGTCGAAGGCGCGCGACGAGGCCGACGGCGCGACCCTGGACGCCTTGCGCAAATACCAGCGCCGCAACGAGAACATCCTGCACGTGATCGACGGCTCGGCCGACATCCCGCAGGATATGACGCTGGCGAAGATCGGCGCGATCACCCGCGCCGTGCAGACCATGACGAAGCTCGGCGGCGTTGTGCTGTCCTCGATCCCCGACCTGGCCGTCAACGCGGCGTCGCTGCGGCACATGGGTGTCCCGCTGTTCCACGCCTACGCCGGCCAGATCGTCGGCCTGTTGCCGCGCAGCGCCGAAGGCCGCCTCATCGCCGACAGGCTTCTCGTCGGTGTCGACGGCTTGATGGCCAACGTCATGCACAAGTTCCACGGCGAGGACGGCGCGCTCGGCGTGGCGTCGAGCCTGGTCGACAAATACCACAAGCTGTCCCTGCTGACTTGGTGGACCGACAGCCTGAAGCAGACCGCGGGCATGATGATCTCGAACCGGCTGGCCGAAGACGCCGGCAAGGCGTTCGGGGCGCTCGACCCACTGATGCAGCGCACCCTTCAGCGTCACGGCATCGACGCGGCCGAATGGGATCTCGCGCGGCAAATGACGATGGAGGCGGCCGACGGCCGCAACTACATGCTGCCCGCCGGCGTCGCGGATCTCGACGACGCGCTGTTCGCCAGCGCGATGCACAAGTCGCAGCTTCAGACCAAGCTCTCGACGCTGATCGCCGACCAGGTCCGCGAGGGTCTCACCGAGCCGAACGCCAACATCCGCGCGATGATGACGGGCGGCATGGCGCGAGGCAGCCTCGGCGGCGAGGCTATGCGCATCTGGCTTCAGTTCAAGACCTACCCGGTGACGTTCTACCAGCGCACGATGGCCCGTGAGGGGCTCGCGCTCGGCGACTTCGATCGCTCGGCCGCGTCGCTGTTCGGCGCCGGCCACCTGGTCGCCATGACGGGGCTGCTCGGATACCTCTCGTTCACGCTGAAGGACTTCGCCGCGGGCAAGCTGCCCCGTGAGCCGGAAGACGCCAAGGGCTACGGCAAGCTGGTGGTGCGCGCGATGACGCAGGGCGGCGGGCTCGGCATCTATGGCGACTTCCTGTTCGGCGAGGCGAACCGGCTCGGCGGCGGTTGGCTCTCGTCCCTGGCCGGCCCAACGGGAGGAACCCTCTCGGCCGTCGGGGATCTCTACGGGTCGCTGCGCGACGGCGCGCTGAAGGGTGACGTCGGCAAGCTCGGCGCGCAGTCCGTCCAGTTCGCGAAGCAGCACGTCATCCCGAACCTGTTCTGGACGAAAGCGGCCGCCGATCAACTGATCTGGTATCGGCTTCAAGAAGCGATGAACCCGGGCTATCTTGCGCGGTATGAGGCGCGCGTCCGGCGCGAGAACAGCCAAGATTTCGTGCCGTGGCTGGCACCGACGGCAGCGAGGTGAACCGCCATGACGGTCTCGAACAACCCGGTCAAGGTCACGGTCCTGGCCAACGGCGCACAGACCGTTTTCGACTATTCGTTCCTGATCCCTGCGAAGACCCAAGCCGAACTCTTGCTCACCGACGCCAGCGGCAACCAGACCACGATCCCGGCGTCGGCGTGGTCGCTGACGGGCGCCGGCGATAGCGAAGGTGGCACGTTTACCTACCCCCTGACCGGCGCGGCGCTGACGGCGCCGTCGTCGCTGACGCTGATCCGCGTATCGCCGCCGCAGCAGACGACGAAACTCGGCAACCAGGGGCCGTTCTACCAGCAGACCGTCGAGCGCGCGTTGGACTATCAGACGCTCATATCGCAGCAGTTGGCCGAAAACCTCTCACGGGCGTTTCAGTTTCCCGCCGGTGAAAGCCTTTCCGGCATCGTGCCCGGCGTCCTCGAACGCGCCGGCTACGTGCTCGGTTTCAGTTCGCAGGTCGGCCACGAAGGTGAACTGACGCTTTTCGCCAGTGCGGGCGGGGAGCAGGGGCCGCCGGGCACCGGGCTGCCTTCGGGCGGCGAGAGCGGGCAACTGCTCTATAACAACGGCCCCGGCTCGGCCGCGTGGTTCGAGACGGCCGGCGGCATGTTCCGGCTGACGGAAGCCGCGCTCAACCCGCCGTGGGGAACCTCGGCGGTGCCGTATCTCGGGGTCATCGGCGACGGGTCGCAGCCGCCTTGGCGGACGAATGCGGTCATCGCCGACTGGTACATGACCGAGATCCCGTCGACCTGGCCGGGTGGTGCGAGCTCGTTGATCCTCGACCTGTCGAGCATCACCGAGCCGTTGCCGTACGGCACCCTGGTGATCGAGGGCACCAACGGATCCGGCGGCACGCTCGAAATCAAGTTTCCGCCCACGGCCATGCTGTTCAACGGCCAGCACCTTCGGGTCATGTCGCTCCGCGACTTCACCGCGCTGACCTGCACGCCGAACTCCGGCCAGACGATCGCGGCAGCGCCGACCCGGCTCGACTACGGCACCGAGATCGACTTCAAGTGGGTCGCCGATGCGGCGACATGGATCGCGAGCAACAACGGCGTTGCGCCGTCGACGTCGGTTGGCACCGTCAACAGCGTGGCGTTGTCGGTGCCGCCCGGCGGCGTCTTCTCCGTCACCGGCTCGCCAATCACGTCGGCTGGCACCCTGGCCGTGTCGTCGAATGGCACGATCGGCGGCATCCCATACTTCAACGGAGCGGGCTCGATTGCCACCACCGGCGCCATGACCCGCTACGGGCCGGTGATCGGCGGCGGCACCGTGAGCGCCCCGCATTCGGTCGCCGTCGGCTCCGCCGGTCAGGCATTCCTCAGTGCTGGAGGGACCGCGGATCCGGGCTTCGGCGCCATCGACCTCGCCGGCGGCACGACCGTCGTGTCCGGCATCCTTCCGACGGCGCGAGGCGGCACCGGGCTGGCCAGCTTCACCGCCAACGGCATCGTCTACGCCAGCGGCACCAGCACACTTGGTCAGATCGGCGTCGGCACGTCCGGGCAGGCGTTGATCTCCGCAGGCGCATCCGCCCCCGCGTTCGGGCCGATCAATCTGGCCGGCGGCACCAACGTCGTCTCCGGTATCCTGCCGACGACGAACGGGGGCCTTGGCATCGCGCCGCCGTTCACTTTCGGGTCGCTTGTCTACGCCACAAGCACCGCCGCGCTTGGGCAGATCCCGACCGTGGGCGTGACGAACAGCGTGCTGCACGGCGGCACTGCGCCGGGGTGGGCCGCGGTGAACCTCAACTCGTCGGGGGACTGCGCCGGGATCCTGTCGCTGTTCAACGGCGGTCTCGGGTTCTCGTCGACGGCGGCCGGGGATATGTTCTACGGCACCGGCGGCCCCGCCTCCGCGCTGGCCAAGTTGACCGCCGGCACAAGCAGCCAGGTGTTGATCGGCGGCACGACGCCGTCGTGGGGCGCGCTGCCGCTCGGGGCGATGACCACGATCGCGGCGGGGACCGTCCTCGGCAACAACGGAACCGCGTCGGCGGTGCCGAGCGCGCTCACCCCATCACAGGCCATCGACATCATCTCGGGCGCCAGCGCCCGCGGCAGCTTGCTCTACCGCGGGTCGGGCGGGTGGGCCGCGCTCGCCCCGAGCGCGACTGTCGGCGCCGTCTTGTCGAGCGGCGGCACCGGGGCTGACCCGTCGTATCTAGTCGCGTCGCAGACCGTCGCCGTCCGCATCGAGACCAGCGGCGTGACCCTGGCCACCGGCTACAAGGCCGTCATCCGGTGGCCGCGCGACGGCGTCATCACCGAATGGGCGGTGACGGCCGAGAATGCAGGGGCGCCGCAAAGCGACACCTGCTCGCTCGATATCACGAACGACATGACGTTCGGCACGAACACCAGCATGGTCGGCGCGGGCACGAAACCGAACCTCTCGGCCGCGTCGAGCGGCTCGGCTGCGCCGAGCGGGTGGACGTCTACGTCGTTCACCGCCGGGCGGTATGCCCGGGTCAACCTGGTCACTGCGCCGGGCACGGCCACGGCCGTGACGCTGTTCCTGAAGTGGCGGCCGACTGCGTAGGGAGGATCGAGATATGCCCGCTGTTCGTTGCGCGGTAGTCGACCGAGACGGCGTCGTGGTCAACGTCGTCGTCGCGGATCCGGCGACATACGATCCGCCGGACGGGTGTGGGGTCGTCGTCCCGCTTCCTGGCGCCGAGCAGGGGGTTGTTCTCGGCGCGATTTTTGACATCAAGACGGGCGTCTTCGCCATGCCGCCAGACAAGGAGCCCGCGTAACATGGCGACCCGCACGGTATTCTTCACGGCGTCGCTCACGCCGTTTCAACTGCCGCGAGACTTCTCGGCCCCGTGGTCGTTTGAAGCGGTCGGCGGGGGCGGCGGGGCGCGCAAGAGCGCAACCCAGGGCGCCCCGGGCGGCGGGGGCGGAGGGTACAGTAAGGACACCAACGCCGACGCGACGCTGATCCCTGGCCAACTCGTCTATATCAACGTGGGGGCCGGCGGTGCAGGCGCCGCGTCGTCCGGCACCAACGGCGGCGCCGGCGGCGATAGCTGGGTCAACTTCAGCACGAACAGCGCCCCGGCTTCGGCCGCGGCGGGAGTGTTGGCGAAAGGGGGCACCGGCTCGCAGTCCGCGACTGTCGGCGCTGGCGGCGCTTCGGCGTCGGGGGTGGGCGGCACAAAAAATTCAGGCGGCGACGGCGGCGGGGGGACGCTCAACACGGGGCGCGCGGGATCCGGCGGCGGCGGCGCGGGCGGCCCTCGCGGTAACGGCGGCGCGGGGGGCACGGGCGCGGTGAACGCGGGGGGTGCGGGCGGCGGCGGGTCGGGCGGTGGCGGATCCGGCACCAACGGATCCGCGGGTTCGGTGGCCGCCACCGACACCGGCGCCGCGGGCGGCAACAACGCCGCGGGCACAGGTGGCGGCGCGACATCCGGCGGGGCGGGGTCGTCGGGCGGTGGCGGCGGTGGCGGAGACCGCGGCACGTCGCCAGGTGCAGGCGGTGCAGGTGGTGCAGGTGCGGCGGACTGGACGCAGACCAGCGACAGCGCGACGGCCGGCGCGGGTGGCGGCGGGGGCGGCGGCGGCCCCGTGTCGAGCGGCGCGGGCAACGGCGGCAACGGTGCCGACGGCGGCAACTACGGCGGCGGTGGCGGCGGTGGCGGCGGCAACGGGGGCGGGGGCGGCAGCGGCGGCGGCGGCGGCAGCGGCAAGCAGGGTATCGTCGTCCTCATCTATACGATCGCGGACGTGCAGACTGTTTGGGTCTATTAGGGAGCGCCCCGATTTGGCGACGATCGAAGTGGACCTCGAACTGCTGTGGAAAGTTGGAGGCATCGTCTCCGTCGTGGCCACGGGGGCGTGGACCGCGATGAGCGCGAAGATCGGCCGTGTCCGCAAGAGCGTCGAGAAGTTGAGCAGCGCCACCGATCTGAAGTTCAAGGACGTGGATCAGGAGTTAGAGACCGAGCGCAAGCTGGCGGCCACCAGGTCTGGCAACCTGCACCGACGCCTCGACGACCTGCAAAGAGACCTGCATACCCAGCAGGCGCAGACCCGCGATGAACTGAAGCAGGACATCGCACTGGTGCTGACCGCGCTCGGGATGCGGCGAGACCCGTAACCGAAGGAGAGACGACCGTGCCGATCGAAACCCGCGGTATCCGCAACAACAACCCCGGAAACATCCGTTACGACAGCCATTCTTTTTGGGATGGCCTGTCGAACCCGCCGAGCGACGGCGTGTTCTGCGTCTTCATGGACGCGAAATACGGCATCCGGGTCATGTTCAAGCTGCTGCTGGCCTACCAGCAGCGCCACAATCTGCGCACCGTGCGCGCCATGATCGACAGGTGGGCGCCGCCGGTCGAGAACGACACGCACGCCTACGTCGAATACGTCGCTCGCGGCATGGGCTTCGATCCCGACAAGCAGTTCACGTTCAACGGGCAGCTTGCCGTGCTGATGGTCGAGGCGATGATCCGCATGGAGAACGGCAAGAACCCCTACCGGCAAGACGTCATCCTGGCCGGTGCGCGCCTCGCCGGGCTCGATGTCGACGTCGCGCTGCCCGGGGTGCCGATGGGGGAGGACACCTGAATGCCGATCAATGACCTGCTCGACTGGATCTTCGGCGCCAGGGGCGCGCTAGTCGTCGTCGGCGCGTGCGCGCTGGTCGCGCAGGTGCTTCCGGCCCCCGTGGAGGACGCGCCCACCTGGTGGCGGGTCGTCTATCGCGCCATCAACATCGTCGGCGGCAATAGCTTCAAGGCCGCGAACGCCGACGACGTCGCGGCCAGCAAGAAGGACAACTGACCATGCCGATCTCGAACCTCCACATCATCAAGGCTGCGCTCGGCGGCCTCTCGACGCTGCTGCTGTGCGTGCTGGTGCTCGCCGGCTGCACGACGCAGGCCGCGAGCACGGCCTTGGCCGCCGGGCAGCAGTTCTGTTCGGTGGCCACGGCCGCCGGGCCGGTCGTCGTTCGGCTGATCGAGGCGACGACCAACGTGCCGGTGATCGTCACCGGCAAGGCGGCCGACGTCGTCGCCGCGACGTGCGCGCTGGTGCAGGGTATCCCGGTGTCACCGCCGCCCGCGCCCGAGACCGCCCCCGTGGTGGCCGTCAAGAAGTCCTGACGGGAAGGAACAGGCGGCCTATCGAGGTAGCTCGACGGGCCGCCGTTCCGATGTCGGCGACGGGGGCGGTGCGGTCGACCTTCAGGTTGGTGAGCAGCCAACCGCCCGGGTTCGCAGGATCCGGCCTCACCTTCACAACGCGCTTCCCGGCAGCGAAAACCTCGAAGCCCCCGTCGACGCGCGGGCGGAAATCGAGAGCGTCGGTCATTCCAGCACCAAGAACTTCGAGGATCCTTCGACGATAAGTCGAACGGCCGTGCCGTCGTCCGCCTCCGCCGGCGTGTGCAAAAAGCGTTCGAGCCTGCTGCGCACCTGCGCCGGCGACAGCACCGAGTAGATCGGATCTCCGCGCTGAAGCACCAGTGCGGCTTGCGACAGCGAGATCTTGGCCGTCGCCTCTCGGCGCATCTCGGCCACAAGCACGTCCGCCATCCGCGTGCGCACCAGGTCGACGCGGTCGGACATATCAATCGAGACGAACGTGCCGATGTCGTCGCCGGTGATGAGGCGGGCGCTGCGCTTCTCGATCCACGCGGGCTGGCCGCTGCGCATCGCGCGGTTGAGCTTCGCGTCGTCGAGGCGGAGGTATCGGTACCTCTCGTCCTCCGGCATACCGTAGCGCAGCACGTCGTCGCCTGTCGGCGGCGAGAGCGTGAACACCATGCGGGCGCTGTCGCTGGCCGCGACGGCGCCGAGCAGGGCGTGGGCGTTGCCGGCGTAGTCGCCGCCGTCGGCGCCCGCGCGGCTTGTGTGCATGGGCACCATCAACCCGACGCCGGCGCGGGTGGCAATGAACTGAAGGATGTCCATGACGACGTTCATGTCTTGGTTATCGCGCGGATCAGCCGTGTGGATCTTCGAGATCGGGTCAATCGACATGAACACGGTCGATGGGTCGAGCGCGGACGAGATGAGGCGGCCAATGTGATCGTCGTTGTCTTCGGTGCGGTGCGCGACCTGGCCGCCGGTGGCGATCGAGAGGCGGAAATCGCGGCCGCTGGTGACGGAGACGCGCTCAATGATGACGTCTTCGGGGATCTGATACACCATGCAGATCGCCGAGAGCCTCTTGCTCATTTCCTGAAGGCTATCCTCGGCGTTGTATATGATCGAGCGTCGCGGCGACCCAGCGAAGACATTCTCGAACCCGAAGATCGTCGGGGCGCCGATCGCCAGCAGCGCGGCGATGTGCAGGGACAGCGACGATTTGCCGACACCGCCCATCGCGACCAGGGCCGTGACCTCGCCGACTTCGAGCATCCGCTTCAGCACCCAGGACCGCGGGAGCAGCGCGGCCGTCCGCAGCATCGAGCCGAACGCGAACGGCTTGAACTCGGGCCCGGCCGGCGCAGGGGTCTCGATCTCGACGGCGGGCGGGTCGATTGGCTGCACGCCAGCGAACAACACCTGCGCGGCCTGTGCGCCCGGCGCGTTCTCGCCGTAGAGGTAGGCGTTGCCGACCTTGACTTCGAGCTCGTCGGGGTCCCAAGGCGGGATGCAGCGGTCGTTGAAGTGCTCCAACATCAACGACAAGGCCATGTCTTGCGAGACGCCGAGATCCCGGCAGCGATAGGCGGTCTGAAGGGTGCGGTAGTCGCCGTGCTGGCCTTCGATCGCCGGCGGCGCGGTGCGGAGGTAGTTGACCACCGCGCTGATCGACGCGGGGGTATCGAGATCCGTCGCCGGTGCCGCGTCGCGCCGCTCGCGCTCGGTGTCGGGCGCCCGGAGGTATTGCCAGAAGGTGTCGGGCATTGGCGCGATCGGCGCGTCGGCCACGATTTCGTAGAACCTGCCGTCGATCGAGGACCCCGGGGCCAGCACGAAACCATTCCACCCGCGCACATCGACGCCAGGTCCGAAGCCCCCCTTGTCCTGCGCATTCGCCACAGGCTGCGCGGGGCGGTAGTAGAGATGGAACCCCCCGGACGGCGACCGGACGGTCAGCGTGTGCGGGCCGCCCCCCGTGGCCTGGAATGTCGCAACACCGTCCTCACCCTTGCCGACGTCCAAGTCGACGACGCACAGGTCGGACGTGACGGTGCCGATGTTGTAGTTGCGCTCCTGGCCAAGCAGCGGATCCCGCCACCAACGCTCAATCGTCGCGGGGTCGGTCGTCGCATACGTAGGCCACCCGGGGCCGAGCGCGGGGGCGGCCTTGGTGTTTTCATGCAGCGGGAAGACACGGAAACCCCGCGCCGCCCACGCCAACGCCCACGCGAGCGTGCCCACGGCGGCCCCTACTTGCCGGTTTCGCGAAGCTCGTAGTGCCCCTTCAGCAAGACCGCAGGCTTGACCGCCCACCCCAAGCCGGAGATCCGGCCGTTCAAGATCGAGACTGCGCGGCCCACCCGCATCTGCTGCTGGCGCCTCGTCATAGACCCCGGGCTCTCGTTGACGCAGGCCGTGAAGATCTTCTCGATCGGCAGCGGGCCGCCGGCGTCGAGCAGCAGCAGGAACAGGGCGCGGTGTTGCGAAACCCGAGGCATCTCGGCCAGGGCTGCGGCGCGGAGCTCGGTGCGGTCTGGCGTGCTCATTTGTTGTACCGATCCCCTTCCCAGGTTTTTGCAGCAAGAGGCAGTCCGGCCGCCCATTCGGGGACCTGCTGCATGATGTCGCGCAGTTCTTCAGCACTGCCTTGGCCGATCGGAACCTCGGTCAGCAGTTCGTCGTGAACCGTCAGCACGATTGGGTAGCCGCGGTCCTCGGCCTCGAACGCGAATTCGACCAGCGTGTCGCGAGCGATGGCCTGCACGATGTTCTCGCATTGCAGGCCGCCATAGAGCGTAAACCGGGTCCACCGTTTGGTCGGGCCGTCCACGCCGTAGTAGTCGACGCGCTTCTTGGTGCGGCGCACATATTCGGCGAACGACTGAAGGAACCGCATCATCTCGACGTCGCTGCGGACGTCGGCGTCGGGCACCCGAGAGCCGTCCGGCAGGATCCAATAGCTGTCGTCGACGGCCACGACCCGCGGCTGCGCGTAGGCTAGAACCCGACCGCTCGGCAGAGCGCACCAAAGGAAACCGCGAGCGCACATATAGCGCACGCGGCCACGAAGCACCGGCACAATCGTCTCCGGGTTCTCGACCGCCTCGATGGCGGCATCCTGTAGATCCCACCAGCTTTGAACAATCGCAGGATTTGCAGTCCGGTATCCGTTGACGACGATGCGCAGTGCCGTCCACTCGTCTTCGGGTAGCCCATGTCGGTCGACCCCTCGCCAGCGATACCGCTTTCGCGCGGCCTCCCACGTCTCGGGCGCCGTCACCGGCCGCACCGCCGCGCAGATATCGGCCGGTTTGATGAAGTAGTTCTTGGCCATCGAGATGTAGGCGCCGATCGAGCCCTGATACCCAAGCGCGAGTTCCTGCACCTTGCCGATCTGGCGCTTCATCCCCTTCACTTCGGACGGGTCGCCGCCGAAGCTGTTGGCGTAGGACAGGTTGTAGAGATCCGGCCCCATCTTGGCGTCGTACGCGCGGAACGCGGCCAGCTTCCAATCCTCGCCCGCGATCCACGCGTTGACGCGCCCCTCGATGTTGGCGCTATCGCCGCCGACGAAGCGGCGCCCGGGGCTGGCGATGAACGCGGAGCGGACGCACTTGGCCAGTATGACCATCGGGGCGTTCGCGGCGAAGCCTGTCTTGGGATCAGTCGAGGACAGCACCAGATTGAGCAGGGCCGCGGCGCGGCGAGGATCCGGCGTCGTCTTCACGATCTCGATAGCGGTGTCGACGTCGGTGCCGTCGCGCTCGGCGTCCACGCGGTATAGGTTCTGCGGCTGGATCAGGCGCCCGGCCCACCGGCCGGTGCTGGCGCCGTAGTACTGTAGCTGGCCGCGGGCGCGGCCGTCGGCGCACATGCAGTCCATCATCGCCCGGTATTTCGCCGTCGAGGTTTTGGCCTGCCCGCGGATCCCCAACGCCTGCTCGATCGCCGGGTCGCCGGCGGCGCGTGCCGAGACGATGAGTTCCTCTTGCTCACCCTTGGCCACGCTGTCGCACTCGACGCCCCGCGAGCGGATCCAGTCGACCAGCCGCTTCGCCTCGCTGACCTTGTTGACGGCGCCGTTCGTGACGCGGCGCATCTCCGCGTCGAGCGCCTTGGTCTCGACGGCGGTAATGGCCAAGCACCGCTCGATCAGGACGCGGTCGAGCAGGACGCCTCTCGCGTTGATCGTGTGATCGAGCTCCCACACGCGTCGCTCGCGCTCGGTCAGTGGTGGCAGCGCCGCGTCGGCCGCGGTCTCGGCCGCGACGTCCTGGCCGCAGTAGACGCCAAGCCGCTCGACGTCTTCGGGGCTCTCCCACCATTCGTAGACATGGCCAGCGCCGGCGCACGCCGCGCACCCCTGGCCGAAGCAGCTTGCGCAGACCCAAGCCTTGCGGGGCTTGCTCATCTTGCGCATCAAGGCGTAACCGATGGCATCCTTCGTCTCCGGCAGATCCAGCGCCGTCGTCACGCCGTCAAGCCCCATTGGCAGCGCCAGCACGGCGGCCTTGGCCATCGTGCATTCCCACTGCTCGATCGGCACGGGCGGCAGTTCGAGATCCGGTCGGTGCTTCCGCAACCACGCCCACGCCAAGATCTCGAACCCCGCGTTGTGCGCCACGATCCGACCGCCGCGACGAACGAAGTCGATCAGCCCTTCCGGCGGCAGACCCGCACCGCGCAGCAGCGGCCAGGGCCGCATCACGGCGGCCGAGACCACCTGGCCGCGCAGGCCGATGCACCAACGGGCCAGGATGATCTCGGTCGACGGATGCTCGAAATACCTGTGCGCTCCGCTGCGCTTCAGTTCGCAGGCGGAGCGCGTCTCGAAGTCCAAATGTGCGACGTAGTCGAGAGACACAGGTTAGGCCCGCTCGGCGCCGATGCCGGGAAGCGGGTCCTGGCCTTCGACCGGGCCATCCTCGGCGTCGACAGGCTCGAAGCCGTCGCCGGCAACGGCCGCTTCGAGTTCCTTCGTCCGCAGCGACGCCGCGCACTCGGCCTGATACTTCTCCGCGAGCATCCGCACGTCAGCGATGCGGTCTGCCAGCGGCTTGCCGCCGGGGGTGCCGCGCGACAGGTTGAGCAGCCATTCCGGCGAGGCGTCCACCGCGCGGGGCGCGAGAGACCCGTCGCGGCCTTGGACGGCGGCGCCGCCAAGGTGGCGCAGCCTTCCGCGCCCCGTCAGCATCTCCGCGAGGGTCTCGAACGTGTCGACCTTGATCCGGGCGATGGCGAGCTCGGCCGCTAGGTCCTTCACGTTGTCGTCGAGGCGCCGGAGCAGCTGTTCGGCGTCGGCCAGCACCGGGCCGTAGACGGCGTTCTCCCGGGCGGCGGCGTCGTTGTATGCCTGCGCGCGGGCGTGTGCGAGCTTGGCCAAATCAAGAGCGGTTTCCATCGTGGTTCCTTCCGTCAGTTCGTGAGGCGGACACGGCGGGCGGCCGTGACCTGGTAGTGGGTCGACACCTTGCTCAGCAGCTGTTGAAACTGGATCGCAATGGCCATCCAACCAGTCTCGCTTTGCAGCGTGCTCAGTTCGGTGGCCGCCTCGATCCCGTGTCGCAAAGCTTCGTTGAGCTTCTCGTAGGCGGCGCGCTCGCCACCGGCTACGCGGGTTTCATGGCTGGTGCGCCGGCCCATCGTCAGATCAGATCGTCGAGGCTGACGGCGGGGCGCGGGGCCGGCGGGGGCGCCCACACGGGGGGCGGCAGCGAGGCGTAGACTGGGGCGGCCGGCGGCAGCACGCTCGACGGCGGCAGCGTCGGCGCACTCGCGCCAAAGCCAGCGTGCGGGTTGTATTGCGCGTCGATCTTCACGCCGGCGAAGTCCTTCTTGGGGTCGCCGCCGGCGCCGCCGAGAGGCGTGTCGGCCTGAAGGATCATCACCGAATTCATGCCGAAGGACACGCCGCGCTTCTTGTCGCGGTAGGCGTAGAGCCGCATCGCCACCAGCGCCCACACGCCGGAGTATAGGGCCTTCTCGTCGACGATCGGGTTCATGTTCATGTCGACGCACTGCGGCTTGAAGTCCGTCGTGCAAGCGAAGCAGATCCCGCCGGGCGTGAAGCCCGTGAAGTTCTGCTTCTCGGCCTGATCGTGAAACGGCGAATGCAGGCCGAACGGCTGGCCGTCGGCGCCGATGCTCTGCGGAAACTCGCGGCGAACGGTGTCGAGGTAGGCCGGGACAAGAACCTGTTGGATCTGCTGTTGAACGATCGGGTACGGGGGGAACAGCAGCGTCGCACCGAACTTCATCTTCTTGTCGGGCGGGTCGTTCTGGCCGCGCTTGGCCGGGTGGGCGAGGTTGGCGAAGGCGAGGCGGACGGGGCCGGTGCGCACCGCGCCGCCGTCCACAAGGGTCATCGGGTTGAGGGTCCATGCACGCTCGATCCAGACGGCGGGCATCTTGCTGTCTTTCATCATCTCTCGCTGTCCTCTCGGGGTTTGCTGTCGCTGTCTGTGCTGTTATGGCGCCTGGTCGCCGTTCTCTGTGTCGTCAACGCCGAAAGGAATGTTGATGCCAGGGATCAACGTCGGCGCTGGCGAGCTCGGGGGCGCCGCCGCGTGGGCGACGCCTAGGGGGGTCTCGTCGTGCTCGATCGTCACGCCGGAGAAGGCGTCGGCGATCGGATTGGCGGTCTCTCGGCGGTCGCGCTCGGACACCAGCGAGATCGCGCCGCTGCTCTCCTTGATCGTGAACCACGCCATGTAGTTCTTCGCCGCGGCGGGATCGAGCCCGGCGCCCTTGGCCGCTTGGACCATCTGCTTCTCGGCGTCGGTGATGCCGGCGAGGGTCGGGCGGTAGAACGTCGAGAGCGGCAACCCCGACCACTTCGCCAGCGCCGCCGCGATTTCCTGCGGGTCCTTCGCCTGCGAATTCCAGCGCCGACGGGACTGCGAATACACCAGCTTTCGGCCAGGGACCGGGACGCCGGACATGGCCTGCGAATAGGCATACGCCTCGACGTCTTTGATCCAGGCCCGCAGATAGTCCCCGAATTCCAGCACGTAGGCGATGCGGTCGACCCCGAGATCAATCGGCCGAGGCAGCGTGATCGAAGTATATTCCCGCACCGGGTTCGGATCCTCGGTGACAACGGCCAGGGCCAACTTCTCTCGGGCGAGACAAACCGGGCCTGCGGGGCACCAATGGCACTGCGGATCCCCGGGGATCAGCGGCGCGCTTGGCCGCTCGGCCGCCTCGATCGCGGCCTCGGCGTCGGCGCGGAAGTCCACCAGGTCGGACGCGTCGACCACCCATTCGTCCGCACCGCCCCCGCCGTTGAAAATCCGGGGCTGATAGATGACCAGCGTGAAAAAATCTGCCTCGCGTGTGCGCCAAAAGGCCGACGTCGCGTAGAACAATAGCTGTTGATTGTTCTCGGCCGGCACAACCTCGCCGGCGCCGTATTTGAAGTCGATCAGCCAGGCGCGGCGCCCGGCTTTCGTCCACGCGACGACGTCCGCGGTGCCCGCGGCGTCCTCGGCGGGCACGATCCGTTGCGGGAACGTGAACTTGACTTCGGACAGCACGACGAGATCTGGCCAGCGTTCGCGCAACACGTTGATGTATTCAACGAGCTCGCCGACCGCTGACCGCATCTCAACGTTGTCGCAAGGGGGCGCCAAGGAAGTCAGGCCGTGACTGACCCAAGCCGCCAACAAGGCGTGCGCCGCGTCGCCTTCCGCGCGCCAGCGGTCAATGACCTCTGGCGTGGGCGGGAGCGACGCGGCGAGCCGAACCGACCCCGGGCACCGCAGGACGCGGTGGAACATACTTCCTGAATACCGGGAATGTGTGCCCGCCATCGTCCTGCGCTCCGGGGTCGCTCGATCAGTCTGCCGACTGAAGCGCGGCCTGCATCGCGTAGTAGAACTGCGGCCACGCCGGCGGGTCGACGTCCTTCGCCTTCTTCGCGTTCGGGTCGTGCTGCGCGATCAGCGTCGCCAACGCCTCGGGGCCGAACTTGCCGCCATACTGCTTCGCCATCGCCGTGATGTGACCCTCCGTCCACCCGTCCGGCACCGGACCCTTCGCCTTGGTGGCGGGCGGGGGCGGCGGGGGCGGCGCGGCGACCACGGCGGGCGGCAGGCTCGGCGCCACCGGAGCGGCGACGGTGGCGGGGGCGCCGAGGAACGCGGCCACCTTGGCGGCGGTCTCGACGCTATCGACTTCGATCAGGACTCGCATGAGTTGAACTCCAACGGGTTGTAGGCGGATAACTTGTTCACTATGAGCCTCCTTGTCCGCCCGGTCAAGAGGGCCTCCGGGGGCATCCCCGAAGCTGGTCAAAAATTTTCCACGCGCGTCGCGGTGTCGGTTTTTTCCGCAACGATCCTGGCCACCTGTTCGTCAAAGCTGCGGGCCAGACCGACGACGCGCACGCGGACGTTGCGTGTCTGCGAGATCCGGTGAACGCGCTTCACCGCCTGCGCGTTGTTGCCGGGGCTCCAATCCTGTTCGAGCAAGTCGAGATGCGCCGACGCCGTCAGCGTCACCGCGGTGCCGGCTGCCTTGATGTTGGCCACGACGACGCGATAGCCGGGGTCGCCTTGGAAATCGCGGATGATCGACTGGCGTTCGGTCTCGCCGGTGTCGCCGGCGATCAAGCCGCAGCGGATCCCGTTTCGCGCGAGGTAGTCGCGCACCGAACGCAACGCCTCCCGGTGCAGGCCGAACACCACCATCTTGTCGAGCCCGCTGTCGAGTTCCTCGACCAGCCGCGCCGCGTAGGGCAACGCCTTGGCCTCGCCGATCAGCCGGCGCAGCGTGGCGACGTGCTCGGCGTCGATACCGGAGAGCCCGGCGCCGCTATCGAGCGCGTCGAGGATGCGGCGATCGAGCCCGGGAAACTGCCGGAGGAATTCGGCCACGGCGCGCGTGTCGCCGTCGACCACGCTGGTCGTGACGAACATCGGCGGGAGCTCGATGCCGGTCTCCGCCAGGGTGCGGCGTAGGGCGTTGTTGGCGATCAGGGCGTGCAGTTCGGCCAGCTTTTCCGGCAGCGGCGTGTAGGCGGTCGAAAACGTACGGGACCGAGCCTCGAAAAACCGTTTCGAGAACTCTGGCACGTTGAGGCGCATCGCCTTGGCGAACCGCAGGAAAGTCCATATGTCGAGCGGGTCGTTCGGCACCGGCGTGCCGGTCGCCCACCAGGTCGCTTTCGCCCACTGGATCAGGCCGAACTCGCCGTCGGATCCGTCTCCCAAAATCGCTCGCGTGCGCGCGGTTTCGGCGTTTTTGAGATAGTGGCCTTCGTCGAGGATGCAGACGTCGAAGATCTCGGTCTCGTCGTGGAATTTCGGCGCCCATTTGGCCGCCATTTCGTAGCTGCAAACCATGACGTCGAACCGGCCGTGCATCCATGCGACCAGGTCGTGGATGCTCTGCGCCTTGACGATCGAGCGAGACATGATCTGGAATTTCTGGAATTCCGCCCGCCAGTTCTCTCGGGCCAGCGCGGGGCACACGACGACGATCCGCCGGGCGCCGCGCAGATCCGCCGCGCGGATCATCTGCGCCGACTTGCCGACACCCATCTCGTCGAAAAGCCCGGCGCGTGTGCGGCCCGCGAGGTAGGCGGCGCCGGTCTCTTGGTAGGGAAACAGGCCGAGAGGCATCAAATGTGCTCCGCGCCGTAGACGGCCAGCATCGCGGCCTCCGCGTAGCCGTCGCGGACGGTCTGCGACCGCAGCCCGGTGGAATTCGTGCGAAACATCATCCGATCGAGCGGAAACATAAGCTCCGCCCTGGCCACGGCTTCGATCTTGTCGGCGGGCACGCGCATCTTTTTTTTCCAGACGTTCGCATCAACTTCCTCGATCCGCAGGCCGATTGCGTAGCAGGCCATGATGATCGCGCCGGCCCCGAACCCGGCCGTGTCCGCGCCGCTTTCGCCGGGGCGCCGGCCGACGCGTTCGAGCACCACCATGACCGGGTCGAGCGCGTTGATGCCGGTGATGATTTGGTGCAGATGCGGTATGTCGATCCGCCGCCGGACTTTGGCCGTCGCGGGCTTGTTGGCCTCGCGCTGCTTTTCAGTCCGGCGGTTTTTCGTCGTCAACGTTCGCTCCGCGACAGGCAGGGGCCGGACCATGACGAGGCGCCGCGTGTCGCTGTCGTAGACGGCGGCGGCGCCTTTCAGGCCGGGGTCGATGCCCACGAAAAGCGGCACGGGGTCAGACCAGATCGTCGAGCGCGGCGTTACCCGTCGGTGTGTCGTCGGCCTCGATGGGCGGAGGCGGGGCCGTGTCGACGGAATGCAGCTTCGCGGCCAGGGAGCCGAGCGCGACGGCGTCGGCCTTGTCCTGCGCCCGCTGGCGGAGCTCGCACGCGCAGGGCGAACCGCCGTCGACGCGTTCGGTCGGCGGGAACATCGCATCGAGAGCATCAAGCTCGGCGAACATCGCTCGAAGGCGGGCCTTGCCGAAGTCGATGAAGTCGCGGACGTAGGCCCGCGCGTAGTCGTGGCCGCCGTGATAGTGAACCTGCACCGTGCCGCCAGGCCGCACCACGACAGTGTCCGGGTCCAACACGGGCGAGGAGTCGATCACCGCCAGCGTGTCGGCGGCGGCCAGGTGGTCGAAATAGGCCGCGGTGCGCGCAGTATCGAGAGCCGGGGGTGTGGGCGACGCCTTGCGCGGGCGGCCGCCTTTGTTCTTCGGCGGCGCCGCGGCGACGGGCACCGGGTCCGGCGCGGGCGCGGGCTTGGGGGCGGCCGGTTTCTTCGGCGTCGTCACCTTCGCGGCGGCCATCTTCGGGGTCGCGGGCCTGGCCACGG
>ERZ869925.102-NODE-102-length-48535-cov-6.703156_pt1 | contig 48535 bp, 63 predicted proteins | sample MGYA00579311_ERZ869925 | MGnify/ENA primary metagenome ERZ869925 (study PRJEB32216, sample SAMN09231817) | wastewater metagenome | place: USA: Maryland | collected 2016-07-30 | study: EMG produced TPA metagenomics assembly of the PRJNA472060 data set (Reclaimed...
TCCTGCTGAACCGCTCTTCCGATCTCGCTTTTGTCTTTCCAAATTCTTCCTCTTTGGCTTTGATAGCCTCATCCTTTTGAGTCTGCACCTCTTCAGCGGTGTAGACTTCAATTTCTGTACCGTCGTCTTTTGTTATTTTTTCTGGCATTTTTTATTTAAAATTAATTTATAAACTATTCTACAGTTATCGTGGTATCAAATTCAGAATCCTTGTCTCGTAGCTTATCCTCATATATTGAGGCAAGCCGTTCTATCTCTCTCTTGAGCAATGGCATTATTACCATTAATGCCCGACTATACAGTATTGTCTCGGGCGTTGGATTGCCTTTTTTAATAGCATCTTGGCCCTGATTGTTCATAATCCAATCGTACATATATTTGAAACTAGGATCATCTCGTTGCTGATAACCCCAAGTAATCAACATTAATGTACTACGCGCATCTAAGTTTTGTTCCGGACGTAAATGTTCTTTACTAAACACTCCGCCAAACCGTTTAAAGAACGGTTCGAATGGGTCCATTTTAGAAATTACTTCTGCGACTCTTTGATTAACTGAATTTTCAATACTTTCGATATGCTTTTTAGCAATCCATCGTGCGAGTTTAATGCGAATTTTTTCGACCATGCGTTACATTATACCATATTGACCGTATGTTACAAATTTATTGCATTGCAGGGCCGAGATTTGGAACAGGAGCTTGTCCTTGAGCTGTTTTTCCAACTGTAGGTTTGTCTCCTCCCGGTGTCGCTCCGGGCTTCTTACCACCCATAGCCATATCAGCCTGCATCTGTTGCTGTGCTTGTTGCTGTAATTCAGCCTCACTCAAGAACCATGTATCGAAATCGTTTCCTGTTTTAACAGCGAATCGTCTTTTCAATTTCTTTACATTCAATGACTGTGGGCCAAAGAATGTAATCGCATCATTAATCTGTTTTGCAAATACCATGTATGACAATGGATCTGAATCATTAGGCACAGGTATACACTTATAAAACCAATTCATACGAATACTTCGAAGAACCTCTGGGTTAAGATACACCTTTCGTATCTCTGTCCCTGTCGCTTTGCTCTGATCCATTTCATCCTGGTGAACGTCCATAGAATCTTCCATTGTAGGCTTACCTTTAGGTCGAACCGGTGTATCAGTCGTAAAGATAATCTTCTTTTGAGCCTTCTTGCCTCCATCAACTTCAATAGGCATAGAAACGGTACGATAGACATTCTTTACAGTCTGCTTCAATACATCTATTTGCTTATCAATTGGCTTAGTCCAATTCTGGATAATATTGTATGTTCGTAACCAGAACAATTGACAATACCCACTTGTAAGACCATCAAACATAGCCGCAATACTCAATGATTGCGCCTTCATTGTGTTCATATCTTCTGTAGCTGTCTTCTTTGACGAATCACTCTTATCAATTCCTTGGAATGAATCCTCAACACTATTTCGTGATAGTTCTTTAGCGACAAGTTCGAACATAGAGAAATCACTTGACTCCGGACCTCGATAGTTTGGAAGAATAGGGAACAGATCGCCGTCTCGAATATCATTAATAGTTGTACCCGGATCAGATACCTCTGGACCGAATGATCGACCAGACTTATTACCCATTGTAGGATCTGCTTTTTGCTTAAACATTCGAAGCATGATCTTAAAGAGCATGTTTTGAATATCTCCAAGAACTCGCATTTTGGCAGGTTGTGGTTTTGAGTATGCGAAATCATGCATAGGCTCAAGGTCAAACTTACCGAAAGGAATAGCACCAGATGGTGATATTTCTGTTAGTGGAAATCCTGATATCAATGTCTTCTCAACACCATCTTGTGTAGTCTTCTCTTCCATAATTGGAAGCATATCAATACCATTCAAAGTCAGCGCGAACTCATTGGCCACAGGATCATAATATCGAATAATCTCGACGGCATTTTGTGTAACCGGTCGAAGAGTCCATCCTGTACTGTATATCTTAGCCGATGAAGCCTCTGTAGTTAGAACAACGGATGTTGGAACATATTTCCAATTGTCCCAGCTTTCGAACATAGACTTAGCCATATCATACGTTACATATTCAGCAGTAAAGAAATATGGTTGTCCTTGAGGACCATTCAAAAAGAACTTCTTGATATCACCAAAATAACACTTTCGAAGATCCCATAACTTTGATTGACAACCGTCATAACACTTAACAAGTTTCTCAACCCACTCTGCATTCTTAGATCCGGTCGCATCTTTACTCTTCATTTTCTTATCAAGCGTCCATCTCTCTACCCATGAGTCTTCAACCATCGCTGTACCAAAGGCAACCATAGATCGAGCAATGAGTTTAGATTTATCCTTCATCTCTTCAAGCTGATAACTCTTCTTCACCATATCCTCGGCTGTTTCAGCCATTTCCTCAATCATATCATCATCTTCATCATATACTTGAGCAATAGGCTCAAAATCAAAACGCTGGGCGAACTCAACGAGCGTAGAGTCTTTATCCCGGATAGTACCAATATTAATAGACGTATCTTGTGGGTTCTTTCGAGGTGCAACATACTGATCGTCCGCTTTCTTCATAGTGTCATACCATTTTAGAAATGGCATATCATCATGCTCTTGGCATGGTTGATCTCGCATATCTCGAGCGGCTATCAAACGTGCTCGTCTAAAGTTAATATACTCTTCTCGAGGCTTACTATAAGTGATAGTTGGAACATTATTTACTACCGAGTTTGGATGCAATGTCTGTTGCCCGGTAAGTGGTGTTGGGTCCATGTTTATATTTAAATTAGATAATAATTGCCTACATTATACCATAAGAGAAACTACATTGTCGCGTGAGGATCGAATTCTTGTGTATTGTTTGGCAATATATCTCCGAAAAGTGATCGAACACCTTTGTCTGGTCGAAGGAATGTTAAAGCAATTGCATCAGCTTTGTTTGGTGATCGCGATCCTTCTTTCTTCATACGAACTTTATCCATCATCTGATACTTCTTCTCACCTATCGTCTTATATTTGAGCGATAATAGTTCTTGCTTCAATCCTGGTGACTCCATGATCTCACCTCCACCTCGACACCAAGCTCTAAACTTGAAATACATCATGGCTCGCAGGTTATTGTATTGAGCATCTTCATCAGGGTCCTCGCATTTTTCTCCAACATTAACCGGTGACACTCTCCAAGCTGGAGTCTTCTTGGCCATAGATGTGATTAAGGCCATCTCTTGCGCTATATTATGACCTACTCCAAAGGCGTCTACAATGAAGTCAATTGGATCTATTTTATACTTATCGCATAATGTCACACCTTTTTCAGCAAGTCCAGCAGGTGTACTAACGGCTTCTGAATGAACGATGCTTACTCGTACTCGAGAACGTACCGCGAACTCCGATGTATCTTGGCCATCACCTGACGGATCAACAGATCCTATGACGCGTCCTACAGGTGTCCATTCAGGATCATATGGAACAAAATGAAGATCTCTTTCATTAAACAATTGGACATATCCTCCATCATCCATAACACCTTGCATTGGAAATAATCCAAGGACGTTCACTCTATACTCTGTGATATTGATATATTCTTTCTCGTTAGTGGCTGTTCCGCAATATTCTTTAATAACACTTTGAACAAAGGCATCATCGGCCACAGGAGAATCTTTCGTACTAAAACTAAACACTTGATATTGATCCTTAGACTCATGATGTGAGCGATAGAAATACCCGCTTGATCGAGTACCGTTTGAAATCATTATAAGAATTGCATTACCGGATGTAAGCACTCCTTGTCCCATTTCCCAAACCTTCTCATCAATACCGGAGGCTTCATCGGCTACGGCTAAAATGTTTTCAGCGTGGACTCCGGACAATGCTTCAGGTCTATCTTTAGAGGATGTTCTTGCTCGAGCGAACCATGTTTCAGGTGACTCTTTCATGCGGATGTGCTCACTACTCCAATCGTACATATCCTTCATGCCTTTAGGCATCTTATCAAGCCATCGAGCCATTTCAGGCCATAGAACTGTTGATAGTTGGTCCGCAGTCATGGCAGTACATGGCACAACACAATCAGGATAGACAAATAGAAAATGTAGAATAAGAATAGCGAGCGTACATGTTTTACCAATACCTCGACCTGATACTACTGAAAGCTTTTTAGGTGCAAGTCCTAATCGAGCTTTATCATACCCAATCATGATAAGTGTTTGTTGCCACGTTAAATTCCTGTCTTTAACAAATGGTAGAAACCAATCAGCTTTCACAGATTGTACAAACTGTTGCCAACCCTCATGTGTCATAAGTAACCCCATTTCGTATCTAGCTTTATATTCTGGTTTTACTTGTTGTGGTACTAAACCCCAAACCTTATCTGCAAAATACAAAGAAGAATTACGCATCTCTCTATATACTTCTTCATCAATACTATCCATTATTTTGGTCTTCAATTATTTCTGCATCTTGCACCGGATTTTGTAATAGTGGTCTATCAATTCTTTTTGCAAGTTCTTTCAAAGAAAATTTCACCTCTCCAGATACTTCCAAAGACTCTTTGGCTCTTCCATATGCACGATTGAGCATAGAATCTAAAGCCATATTATTCGCTTCTTTTGCTGTAATATACCAATACGATGAAGCACGATCTGTTGGATCATTGAGTCTCTCACCTGCACCGGTTTCTCCATCAATATATCTTTGTATCTCTTCTGGATCAGTCACAATAACAGCAGGCTTGGGTCTATAAGACAAACCACCTTTCGGTCCAACTATTTCTTCTTTATCTATTCTATATAAAAATTGCTGACCAAGTGCAATTGATGCTTGAGCATTGAAAAGTCTGTTCGCCATTTTCATTACACGCTCGTTGAATTTTTGTTTTGTTCTATCTCTTAAAATAGAATGAGGTTCTTTAAAACCTTTTGGTCTACCAACTTTTCTTTTATCAACCTTAGACAAATTTAATCTAGCCTGATCACCTGGACTAAGCTTTGGTTTCGTTTGAGAAACATTTGTATTTGCAGTGTTTTGTGTGGTTTCCATCTGCATTTTTGTATGCAAAATTATGTATTCTTATTTTTAACAAATTGAGTTCGATCAACTCTATCAATTCCATTTATTTTAGTCTTCAAAATCTTTCCAATACGTCTTCGCTCTGATCTTGGAAGTTCCATCAATTGATTGATATCAATTCTATTTCTAGGTCTTGGTATGACTCCTTGTTTCTCATCTTTATTTGTAGCAACCACATCACCTGTTGTAGTAGATACACCAACATCTGGTTTTACCACTTCAAAATTAGAAGCATCATAGGCTCCAGGACCTTTTACTATTATATCCTCATTTGATTCCATGGTTAAGGGTTCAGACATTTTTGTTTCTTTTGTTTAGCTTTTAACATCATCTTAGAATATGCTTTTCGGTCTTCAACACTCATCTTCTTCCATCTATTAGCTACGGTACGACGGGCTATCAGGGATCTTTCTTCAGGAGGGATATCTTTCCATTTGGCTTTACTGGCCCGGCTCCTCTCCTTACTAAATAATTGTCGTTTCATGTGAACCATTATACCACTGACCGTATGCAAATGCAATAAACCCTTAATTTACAAGGATTTACTACACCTATAGGTATAGCACAGGTATAGTATGGTGTAGTAATTCAAAACTACCCTTACTACTACAGCCTTTTTCTATATTTACTACACCTACTACACCTATTTATATATATAAAGACTCTAGGGCAACAGTAGCAGTACAAATACACACCCACATACACGCAATATAGCCACAGGTGTTGGAACTAGGTGTAGTAGTGTAGTAGGTGTAGTAAATTTAAAAAGAGCCTTATTCTATAAGGCTCTTTCGCTACTACACCTAAAACAGCGAGGTGTAGTAAATTCCCTAAAAACACCCATTTTAGGGCAAAACTGACCGAAATATGGTGTACACAGCATGACGAATTTTGACTTTTTTTTGCTTAAATCTATACTTTTCACCGGCATTAATCCGGGCAATAGCATCTTTCTTAGCCTTTAAAACCTCTGCGTCACTCATATCATGGTTCAAGTTATCCTCATCATCCACCACTTTATCCACAATATGCCTAATAGTCATGCCATACCGGCTTCTAGGGCAGTATTCAGCCATACTGATAAAGTCCGGCTTACTCTGGTTGTTGGTTGATGTTGGTGTCATTGTTTTGTTCTTTACTTTGATTATAAGCATCATCAAGAGCCTGTACGATCTTCTCGTATAATTTGTTAAATTCAGGCGGTGTATTCTGGCCTTTTAAAAGCTTGAGCTTGGCTCTATACTCGCGCATAGACATCATAATGTTATACAGTTCTTGTTCTGATAGGGTTATTTCGATCATATATAGTGTTTGTTTAAGTATTTAGTAATATTTTTAAGTATCTTATTCATTAATTCTAGCTTGGCAACTGTCATATTGGAATGACTAGCTTCTTTCAATAGCTTTTGTAATGCGAATACTTCTTTGCGGTTGAAATTGATAGTTAGAAGGGCCATATTATTTAATTAAGAATATATCCATCCAAATAGCACTAGCGAGTAGCCCTGCGAATAGTCCGCCGAGGAACCAATATAGCCGGGATAGGATTTTGTTTTTCTTACTAATGAAATATCCAGTATGTGATGTGGGTTGGGTATTATGTCTCATATATTTATGCGTGTAGATTAAATAGTGAATAAACGTCCTGCAAGTCCTTAATAACTTTGCTATCTTCTATTGTACCTTGAATGGCTGAAATGATCTTAATAGTGTTTCGATCAATCATCAGATAGTCTTCATAAATATCAAGTGTTCCTTCAATAGCTTCCTTCTTAGTTCGAGCCTGGATCTGGTGATTATATAAACGATCCTCGTACATGTCTTTCAAAATTATAAAAAAGTTTTTCATATTGTTTTTTATCTATTGTTTAAGTTTTAATTTGTCTATAATGGCTATTACTAACCATATCTAAAGTATATTTGACCGTATGCAAACTGTCAATTGACCGTATGTGGATAATTATATATATACAATGTATATACTATTATGTCAAATCCTTCTTATAGCAATCATAACAATAGTCATGAGTCACATGATCAACGCTCTTCCATCCAGTAGGTTCCCGGCCGGTTATATTATCTTTAGTAATATCCACAACAGACAAACCACCACATTCATGGAGTAAAACAATATGAATAGGCTTATTAATCCCGCTTATAGTATCTTCTTTCAACACAGTTTGTATATCAATAAATAGTTCAGTAACACTAAATGAATCATAATATTTTCTTTCAACAATACTAGATATTGGTAAAGATATATGTTTTTTACCGTCCCAGTCTACACCAATACTATTATTGAAATGATATAAATCTTTCCATTTATCAACAAACCAATCAGGTAATGATAGTCGTAGATGTTCGCTTACTATAGTGCTTCTAAATCCCATATATTTATTTCAATAAGTCTTTATGTTGATAAATATTTCCAAGCACAAGATACCCAGTATCAGAGAAACCAAAAGCGGATACCATTTTTCCATCCTTGTCTAATAGATTATAATCACAACCTTCATCATCCCAGGTAACCACTCCTGTGCTTTGTAGGTACTTAGATTTGTAATTAATAACTGATACATCGTTATTGAGCGTGGTAACTTGTGTTACGATATCACCGACAAATATTTCATTGTCCTTTAGATCTTTCATACCTGTTGATACAGAAATATCCCATTGTTCTGGATATGCTAAAGAAATTCTCCCTCTTATTACTTGATCCAAAGTGAAATAAATAACATTTGTCGTATCGAATTTATGAATGGCTCTGAATTTATATACACGCATTATAATAGTTCGCTATTTTCATAAATGTTCCCAACAACTTCTATAGTCCAGTTTGCTAAAGAAAAATTATCTCCTTTAGTTTCGACATAAAATCCCATAACATCATCATCACCAAACCCTTGTCCATCTCCTGATGATACGAATTTCCCAAATTTAACAACACCTTGATTAACTTCACCTAAAGACTTGTCAGGATAATTAAGATACATCTTAACAATATCTCCTTCATAGATTTCAAAATCAAATCTATCTTCTAATCCTGTATATTGCATCAAGACTAAATTATCACACCAAGGATCTTGTTCAGTTGTTCTAGTCCATGCAAAAGGCGAGTAGGTAAGACCTGCCATATCATTAGCAGGCACAAAGCTCATATTATTTGACATAATATTTCTGTGGGTGTCCCACGCTCGAAATTTAAATTCACGCATATATTTTTATCGTTTAATTTTTACTAATTCAGGAGGTGGACAATTAGCACAGTCTCCACAGAACTCATCGTAACATTCTTGGCAATAGAATGCTCCACAACTTTCGCATTCATATAGAGCTTTTTTATGAGGCTTTTCATCCTCTGTTCCCCATTCACATTTCTTTGTAGAATATACCTTCTTACCAATTTGTACCTTTTTAACACCAAGTGAGGCCATACCTTTTAAAGCTCGATCTTTTACGATTTGAGATTTAGTTTTTTTCATACGCAGTTGAAGTTGAATTAATAAAGTGATTCAAGCACCGAGCCGGTACATAGTCTATTGTAGAGTTGGTAAACTCTGTACAAGGTTTAAACTTTCGATCATCTTTACTGTCTTTTGCAATTAATACAACCACCAATCCAATTACTATTATAAATAGTATTGCCATAAATCCTGAAGTAAAATCGTCCATATATTTGTTTTATTTGATTAAGTTGTTAAAGAAATCGTCTACATTTCCTCCGTCTGATAGGTGGTCGATGAAATCATGCCATTTGTCTTGCCAATCACCAGTTCCACTCCATGCACAAGAACCCTCATGTCCTGGTACAGGTTCATCTTCACATCCACAACCACTAAGACAATGATGTTTTTCCCACCCCAAAACCTTACCTAAACACTTCCAAAACTCTGGATCAAGTAGTTCTTTAGAGAATAATGCTGGAGCAAATGTTCCATCAGGAAACTTTTGTATTGCTTCACCTGTAAAGAAATGAAACTTATATCCACCCTCTATTGCTTTTTGAATTGCTTTTTCCATATTATCTAAAGTTAATAGGTGTTTGCACCTCTTCTAGTAATGCGCCGGGAACTTTCTCACCGGATTTTAGAGCTGCCTTTACAGCCAATTGATCTACCACAAGAAACTTTGCCGGGATCTTCCCTTCATCGACAATCTTCAAAACATAATCCGTTCGGAATTTAACCATACCGCTTTTAGCCATAACCTTCTCCTGTGGTCGTTCTATTTCTTCCATCTTCTTAACCGCAGTTGATGCTTTGAGTTTTCCCTTACCATCTCCTACTCGTGCGACAAGTTTTGCTTCTTCTCCAGCAATACGCTTTGTTTCAGCGGTTTGATAGGTGCTCATTCCTTTTCGAATAAGAGCGATAGCTTCACCATACATATCTTCAAGAGGTTTCCATCGGGCACGTTCAGCCTTTAGAGCTTCATTTAATGGTTTGGTAACTCGTTCCTTTTCTGTTGTAATCGCATCATTGATTTGATTAAGCTTAGAGAGAACGTCTGTAGCGTAGTTCATTTCACCCTCATTTGTGATTTTGATGCGTCTAGCATCTTCCACAAGTGGAGTGATTCGATTTTGGTATACGGTTACATTTTGTATTTTGTCTGTCATAATTTTTTGTCTATAAATTTAATTTGTTGGTATGTATACAGTCTAATTGACCGTATGCAAAAAGTCAAGAAAGGCGAAATTTGACCGTATGTGGATAACAAAATTTGCATGTTTGCAAAAGATAGGCGTATAATGCTATACATGGTTCAAAGCATTACAACAAATTTTCAAAAAAATAGTTCGCAACAATTCTATATTAATCATTTCAAGGGATGTAATGCTCCCGACCATATGATTGATATAGAATTTTTGCGTAGTATGAAAATAATATGAGTAGCACAATCCTTAAAAATACATTTGGGTCCGAGCCTCGTTGGGTGAACTTCAAGATGGTGACAAAAGGCGGAAAGACAACCAAGATTCCATACAGTCCGATAACTGGTCGGATGGCTTCTTCGACTGATCAAAAAACTTGGGCAACGTACGATGTTGCAAGAGGTGTATCAGAAAACATTGGAATTATTTTTACACCAATGATGGATCTTTTGGGAATTGATATTGACCACTGTATAAACAAAGAGACAGGTGAAGTTGAACATGAACAAAAAGAAACGATTGAGAAATTAATAAAAGAAGCAAATACATACGTTGAAATTTCTCCAAGTGGCACGGGTATACATTTATTCTTGATGATTGTTGGAGGCACATCATTAAAACTCACATCAAATAAAAAATCACCGTATGAATGTTATACAGCGGGAAGATATTTTACAGTTACAGAAAATCCATATAAAGAATATGATATTGAAGTTCGTCGAGTGACGGCCGATGAAGCTTTAAAAGTTTTGGAGATTATCGGTTATCCTTGGGAACAAACGGAAGCAACACCATTACTTGATAAACCAACGGTGACAAACACTGGCGGTCCATTATCAGACAATGAGGTACTAGATAAAATGATGGCGTCAAAGAACGGAAGCAAGATCCGGGATCTATATAATGGTGGAGGAACAGGTGATATATCAAAGGACGACATGGCCCTATGTTCACATCTTGCATTTTGGTGTGCGAAAGATGAAACACAAATTGAAAGATTGTGGATGGCGTCACCACTTGGAAGTCGTGAGAAAACCCAGAAGCGTCAAGATTATAGAACTAGAACTATTCGAAATGCAGTGAAGGCGTGTAAGGAGGTATATACATTGTCACCGGTGAAGACCATGGAGAAGAAGATTAAGGTTGATTCTCCGGAGTTAAACCTATTGTTTAAACTTACTATGAAAGGCGATAAGATCTTCCTTCAGAATACAGAGAATATGGTTCGGATCTTGCGATATGATGCCCGGTATAAAGATCGGATTAAATATGACACCTTTACTAATACTATGTTCTTCCGACCGTTTGGGACAGAAGAATGGAGACAGTTTGAGGATCATGATGCAATAACCGTACAGACTAAAATATCAGTGGACTTCCCAGTATTCTCAATGGTTGCAAAAACGATGATATACGACGCCATTTTCTCTGTGGCAAAAATTAATACTTTTGATTCCGCGAAAGACTTTCTACAATCTAAGACATGGGATAATGTAGCCCGACTTGATAAATGGCTAACAGAGGTATATGGAGCGGATGATGATATATATCACCAGAAGGTAGGATCTAACTGGATGAAGGGATTGGTAAAAAGAATAATGGTTCCTGGGTGTAAGTTCGATTACGTGCTTGTGCTTGAAGGGCCACAAGGAACTAAGAAAAGTACATCTCTCTCTATTCTTGGAGAAATGGCGGATGGCAGTAACTGGCACGTAGAGACAAACATGTCGACTGACAATAAGGATTTCTTCATGCAATTTTCTGGTAAGGCGATTATTGAATTTTCTGAAGGAGAAACATTATCACGAACTGAAGTTAAAAGAATGAAGGCGATAATCACAACCCAAGCGGACAAGTATCGCCCACCGTATGAGCGAGTATCACAAGATTTTAAGCGTCGATGTGTCTTTGCTATGACCACGAACGAAAGTGAATATTTGAAAGATGAAACTGGAAACCGTCGCTGGCTCCCTGTGGAGTTGAAACTGGATCAGGCGAACATTGAATGGCTTGAAACAAACCGGGATCAGTTATTTGCCGAGGCATATCACCGGGTGATGGTGCTTAAAGAAACAATCCATGAATTTCCGATTGAAGAAACATTGATGAAGCAGGAGGCTCGACGGGTACAAGATGTAAACACTGACTTAATTGTGGACTGGTATATCGCATTGCCTAACATTACAAAGAATGACGGTATCTCGATTCGAGAAGTGTATGTAAAAGCTCTTGGTAATTCATCAGCTTCATTTACTAAGCCCCTAGATAAGTTAGACGAAATGAGAATTGGAGGGGTTCTTCGAACCACGTTGAAGTTGATTAAAAAGCAGACCATGGTTGAAGGACAACGGGTTGTCCGGTGGTACCCATCGGCCCCGACAACAGAGTCCTTTATGAAGCAGATCATTGAAAAGGACCCATTGGAGGCTTACTTCGATGAGGATATAAAGAAATTTTAAAAATTAATATTAAATATATGAAAACAAATTTTACAAAAACCTGGACAAAGATATTAGCAACATTATTGATTATATGTTTCTACCCCATTTCAAGATCGTTTGGATGGGCTGGTCAAATAGCCGTAATGAATAATGATCTATGGCTGTCTATTAGTAATGTTATAGCACTGCTTGCCTATTCAGGATTTATTGGAACCATGGGTGCTTATATCTGGGTTGAAGGATGGTGGGGCAAATTGAGTAGATGTAAAGATCACCTGATTGAATTGTATGAAGAAGGGAACATACAGAAGGTATTTTGGCACCGGACCTTCCATAAGTTTATTAAAGTTCAAGCGAAGACAATTGATGAACTTACACAAGATAATCAAATGTTAAGAGAAAAGAATAAGATATATTTCAATACCATTCGAGCAAACAAAAATCATCATGATCAATTACTTGGTAAGATCAAAGAGTTGACTGTTGAGAGAGATTGGGCGCAAGAGTTGAGTACTGAATGTAGTGACAAATTAAAAACTCTTATTCATAAAACAGCAAAGCATAACAAAACATGTCCGACTGCCAAACTTGTTCGAAAAATAAAAGCAAAATCTAAGAAAAATGGCTAAACCCACATTCGACAAAACACGACCCCTATCATGGTCGGCCATATCATCCTTTCTCTACGATCCCGAACAATGGTATCGGAAGTATGTTCTAGGTGAGAAAGAACCACCAAGCAAGGAAATGACCTTTGGTAGTGTTGTAGGAAAAAAACTTGAAAATGATAAGACATTCTTGCCTGTTGTCGAGCGTCTATCCAAAATGGAACACGCTTTTAAGGTCAAGTTTGGTGACATACCCCTTGTAGGCTACGCCGACTCTTTCTGTGATCAAACTTTTCGTAAGCTCCGGGAGTATAAGACCGGTAAGAAAGAATGGACACAGAAGAGAGCAGATGAGCATGGCCAGATTGATATGTATCTATTGTCGAATTACATTCAGCACAAGATTCCGCCGGAGGAGGTGGATGTAGAGATTGTCTGGATGCCGACCATTGAACGGGGGGATTTTTCAATTGAGTTTGTTGATAATATTGAGAAGAAGATCAAAGTGTTTAAGACAAAACGAACGATGCGCGATGTATTAAACTTTGGTATGAAAATTAATAGAATTTATAAAGAAATGGATGAATATGCAAAAAACCATCAATAAAAATATATGATAAAAATTTACGAAGGATCACAAGATATGCAACCATGGGTGCTTATGGAAATATATCCAGGGCGAATATTTGGTAATTGGTGGTGGGAAATAAGTTATTGGGATGAAAAAGATCAATGTTGGGTTCATGATTATACAAAAGATGGTGGGGCATTTACTTTCTGGCGAGCCTACAGAAAAGCAACGGATAAAATGCAAGATTGTTGGTTTGAACAATTAAGAAGTAGTAAAGAATTTATCCCCTGCAATGAATGTTCTGCTAAACCAGGTTGCCCTACTTTGTGTGATAATTGTTTAATTAGAAGAGATGGTAAATGCGAGCATGATCGCGTTCCTGGGAAATGCTTTATTTGTTATGAAGAACAACGATAAATTAAATATATGAAAATAGCCATAACCGACATAGAAACAACCGGACTTGATCCCAAGGTCCACGAAATTATAGAAATAGGTGTTGTCATTTGTGATGATCAAACCCTAGAGATATATGATACATTCAATTTCAAAATCAAACCCCTCCACCCGGAACTAGGACACCCTAAAGCTTATGAATGCAATGGGTACAACGCAAAAGATTGGGAAGATGGAATGACACAGCACGCCGCTATGCAAATGTATTCTGAAGCCACAAAAGGATGTGCTTTCTGTGCTCAATGTATCTGTTTTGATTTTCCCTTCATTGATGCTCTTTCTAAAGAAACCAATATTCCCCTACAATTAAACCGTCACAAGATTGATATTCCATCTCTTTCTTGGTTTATGTTGGGTCGCCAGACGAATAAGTTTGGTTTAAAATCAGTATGTGAAACATTGGGGATTGAACCGGAGGCAACCATCCACAGAGGAATCAATGGGGCTATGAAAGCCTATGAAGTATTAAAAGAATTAAGATTAAGAATATAATATATGAAATTTCATTTTAGAAGACTTATATCAAGAGTCGATCCGGGCTGGGTCGCCAAGGACGCTTTTATTACTTATGGCCAAGAGGCAATGACTCACAAAGTAATAAATAAAGATGATTTTAGCCAACCCATTCAAGTTATTGCTACTTCGTTTCAAAGATACTTAAAGTTGGATTTTATAATATTTATTTTGGAATTTACATGGGATAGTCGATATATCAAACAACATGAATTTCAAAAAACTATTATGTAAATTATTTATCAATGTCTTACTACGCAATTGAAAAACTAAAAACAGCAGGCTATGTAGTGGAACAATGTTCACCATATCATTTCAAAGTGTATGGTTGGGGAACGTATGTAAATATCTGGCCGTCGTCTGATAAGTATATGAAAGCTTTTGGTGATGGAGCTAGTATCTATACAGATGTGATAAAAGCCGTTGAGGAGATTATTGGCACACCGGAGGCCATAAAGGCGGGCAAGAAACATGTCCGGCCACCGTATGATCCATATGAGGATTATACCCCGCAAATGCTTGAAGCTTGTAAGTGGCTAGAGGAACATCGGGACCCGATATTTGAGAGAATCCACGCATCCTTGGCAAAGAAATAAAGATGTTTCGCCGTATGTTGTGCATTGACTTATTGCATACGGTTAAATATACTTTAAATAGATCTTTTTAATTCTTTATATTCGCCAGTATCCAAATTCGTCCGTATAGTTTGTCGAGGGAAACCAGCCACCGAGTTGGAGATCTTAATAAATGTGAAGGATGATAGGCCTTGAGGTTACTGGCGTATGTATGGAGATTGTTGATAGGCTGGCCCGCAGTGAATTGGAAGTGCTTGCAATTGCCTACAATGGGTAGAAGTCCCATACAGTTCACTCGGGTTTCCTGTCCGCAAGACAGTTTATAAATAATTTAAAAAAATATATATGTTCTCAAAAATCGCAACGGCAGTATTTTATGCAGGTTTTGCTCTAGGTACACTTTTCCATGTTGGATGGGCCATGGTAGCAGCAGGAATTGCCGCTATCGTATTAGCAGTTATAGTAGTAGTAAAAGACTAATATGAACCCAGCACCAAGTATCGGACGAATGGTAATTTATCATCATTCAGGTAGCGCAGATGGAAAATTTCCGCCAATGGTATCACCTGCTGTTGTACAAAAAGTTAATGAAGACGGTACATGTGACCTATTCGTTATGTCTACAACCGGAGGAATATTTTTCCCTAAAGCTGTAGAGTTTAAAGACCTTGCAGTTGATAATTCACCAACAAAGACCGGATGGAGTTGGCCAGAGAGAGTTTAATATTCAAAGTATCACCCTCGGGTGGTACGTTGAAACCCGGGTGTACAAAACCAATACGAACCGCTACTCCAATGTATAGAGCAGATCTGAAGGAGTCTAACCACTTAGCGTAGATATTGTGAGACGATTATCTGATCAATGATCGTACCCGGATTTCAGCGAAAGCTGAATATTATAAATAATTATATAGACAAATTAATGCCACAAACAAAGACAAACACAAAAGCGCTCGCAAAGCCAATTGATCAGGATATTCTTGATCAGCTAAAAGATAGTCAGCCAATGGAGGAAACATTCCAACGAATTCAATTCCCTCGATTGGGTATGTACTCACAAGATGTAACAGAAGAATCAACTAATCCTAAAACAAAGAAAAAGGAGATAACTGTTATTGCGGAAGCAGGTATGTTTTACATAGAGAAGGAAACAGAAGAAGTAGACGAAGATGGAAAGAAGAAATGGGAACGAACAGAAATTGGCAACACTATTGAAGCTACAATTCTGTACAACAGAAAGCAGCTAAAATATTATGATGCCAACACTGAAAAGTTCACATCATCTCCCATCTATGACACAGAAGATGAGATCATCCCATTGTTTTCAGATAAGCAAGAGGTTGCTAAAGACACCCCTGCTGAATTGAAGAAGCTGTATCAATACGTTGATCCAGCAGATGGTAAAACAAAAAGTAATTTGAAAGACAATCGAATCTTGTATGTACTATACGAGGGAGAGGTCTATCAGATGAACCTTGGAGGATCATCAATGTTCGCGTTTATGAAATATAACCGAGAAGTTAAGCCTGTGATCTCTGCTGTTTTGACAAATTTCTTTAGTGAAGCAAAAGTGAAAGGTAAGATTGCTTGGAATCAAATGGTATTTACAAAAACTCGAGATCTACAGTCTGAAGAAGCGATGGCTGTTCTTGAGCAAGTGAATATTATTAAAGACTCAATCAATTCTGAAAAGAGCTTTTGCTCACGAAAGAATCCAATTCAAGCAGAACGGGTAAAAGACGGTGAAGAAGATCTTGATGATGTTCATATGGCACTTGAGGCTGGTAAATCATTCTAAATAGAATAATTGTCAGAGGGCAGGTGACTCCTGCCTTCGATCAAGAATTTTATGAAAACATTACTCCCGCATCAATTAGATATCGTCCGAGATGATAAAGAGAAGGTTGGTCTTTGGCTTGGAACCGGTGTCGGTAAAACCCTCATTGCCTTATCACTCGCCCGCGGGAAGACCCTTGTGATCGCTCCAAAAACTCAAAAAGAGGACAAAAACTGGGAGAAAGAATTAGGAGAGGCTGGAATAGCCTTAGATTTAACGGTTATTTCGAAGGAAACATTTAGGAGAGATTGGGAGAAGCTCCCAGCTTATGAGACGTTGATATTGGACGAGGCAGATCAATGCCTTGGAGCAACCCCCAACGTCCGGTATGTAAGACGACAACCTGTGCCTAAAACATCCCAGATATTTGAGGCTGTACGGTCCTACATTACACGTCATAAGCCAAAACGGATATATCTCGCCACAGCTACTATTACTCGTACTCCGATGTGTGTGTGGGCTGCTGCGATCGTTCTAGGATATAGTTGGGACTGGTATAAGTTCCGAGATGTCTTTTATGTCAAATTACCAATGCCGGGGCGGGAGGTATGGGTACCACGAAAGGATAGGGAAACTAAAGAACGGCTTGCAAACCTGATTAAAAAAATAGGTTATGTGGGACGACTGGAAGATTATAGTGACGTGCCAGATCAGACATACAAGACAATCTTTGTGGATACAACCACAAGACAAGATGTCCGTATTCAACAGTTGGAATTGGAATATCCAGATCCCATTGCTTTGATTGGTAAGATCCACCAAGTAGAAAATGGTGTACTATCTGGCAATGAATATATGTCACCGGAGATGTTGCCTTGTGCCAAGAATGATAAATTAGAAGACTTGATGATTGAGTTTCCGCGCATGGTTGTGTTTGCTAAATACACGATGCAGATCCATGAAATAGAAAAGATCGCAACCAAATTAAATAAAACAGTTTTCGTACTTGATGGTGGAACTAAAAATCGAGGCGAGATGATTAAGACCGCGCAATCCTGTGATGATTATGTTTTCATTTGCCAAGCACAGGTGTCCGCTGGGTGGGAACTTCCGGATTGCCCAGTAATGGTATTTGCTTCTATGACATACTCCGCGGCTGATCGTATTCAAGCAGAAGGTCGCATACAGCGCCAGAAGAATATTAAGAAGAATTTATATATTGATCTGGTGGTACGCGGAGGGGTGGATGAGGCAGTATACGACTGTATTGTCGATAAGAAGGACTTTAATGAAATGGTTTATGCACGTAAGTTATACCCAAACAGTTGACTTTTTGCATACGGTCAAATACAATTATAATATAACCAAATTAAATATATAAATAAATGAAAATAAAAGAAAATCTACAAAAAGAATATGATGATTATGTAAAAACAAATAGTGAAGATACTTACTCAAAAGCTTGTGTAGATTGCGGTGAAGCTTTCGGAAACGCACTTGATGAAGGCAAAACACCAGACGAAGCAGAAAAAATTATGTGTGATACCCCAATGGGTAAAGAACTAACTGGTTTTATGGTTGGATCTATAATGTCAGCTATTGCTCATTTTCACCCAAGAGGAGAAGAAGTGAATTCTTGGTGGAATAAAAGATTTGGTGGAACAGGTGATGAAAAAGGAACTATTAACCCAGCTATTGTAACTATTAAAGAATAAACCTATGGAAAAACTAATCGACTCATTAAAATCAAAAATAGAAGTTACTGGCCAAAAAGATGAAAAAGGCAATCAATCTTATTCAGGATTTTGCCTTAGATATTCTACCGGTAACAATCTGTGGGTTGCTGGATATGGAACCAAGATTAGACCTGAAGGGAAATATGTTGGTACCGGATATACTCCAATTGAAGCTATAGATGATTTTATTAGTAAGTTTCCTCAATACAAAATTTAATGGTTCATATAAAACTTAATAGTTCCATAGGATTTGATCCACAAAAGCTTATTGATGGAAAGCTTTTAATCCAAGCCAATTCTGGCGGTGGCAAGTCTTGGGCGATTAGACGTATCATTGAACAGTCATACGGTAAGTTTCAGATTATAGTTCTTGATCCGGAAGGAGAGTTTTCAACTCTCCGGGAACATTATGATTTTGTTCTGGCCGGAAAAGGTGGAGATACTCCAGCTGATCCAAAAAGTGCATCCCTCTTAGCCCGAAAGTTACTGGAAGAAAATGTGTCTGCTATAGTAGATCTCTATGAACTACATCCACAGGAGAGAAAGAAATTCGTTCGATATTTTTTAGACAGTATGGTCAATGCTCCGAAAGAGCTGTATCATAACGTACTCGTTATATTGGATGAGGCCCATATGTTCGTACCTGAAAAAGAAGAAAGTGAGGCGTCTAATGCGGTCATTGATATGGCTTCCCGCGGAAGAAAGCGAGGGTATTCCCTTGTGCTTGCAACCCAGCGTATTTCAAAGTTGAACAAAGATGCCGCGGCGGAATGTAACAATAAGCTTATTGGCCGTACAAGTCTGGACATTGATAGAAAGCGTGCAGGTGATGAGTTAGGTATAACCAATAAAGAGGATGTTCTAGCGCTACGATCTTTGTCTCCAGGTGAGTTCTTTGCCTTTGGACCAGCTATTTCTGACACCGTAATACGGGTTAAAATAGGTGAGGTTAAGACTTCCCATCCGAAAGCGGGATCTGGCTTTAAAGTGAAAGTAGCCCCTCCTACAGAGCGTATAAAGAAGATCCTGGCCAAACTGGCAGATCTTCCGGCCGAAGCAGAACAAGAGGCTCGAACAGTGGCAGAACTGAAGGCCGAGATACGAACACTTAAAGGACATAAATGTCCAAAGGTTTCATCACAAGAAGATATTGATAGAGCGGTAAGTACAGCTTTGAAACAGAAGGATAAAGAAATGTTTGCAGAACGAGGGCAGTTTATAAAACATATGGGTACTTTGTTTAAGACAATTGAAAATATTGGCAAACAAGTGGCTGAAGTTTTAACAACAAAAGAGACGGCTATGAAAGAGATTGAGCAAGAACTTGATATAACCGCTAGTCCAGGAGTAATAACACAGTCTGTGAAATTCCCTATTCCAAAAGATTATTATAAGCCTTTAGAACAAAAGGTTAAATTTCATCCTGAAGAAAAACAATCATCAATTGGAATGGGTGAACGAAAGATACTTATTGCTATTGCTCAATATCCAAATGAAGGTATGACACGAGAGCATTTAACAGTTGTTACTGGATATAAAAGTTCTAGTCGGAACGCATATATTCAGCGTCTTACATCAAAGAATTTAGCTACTGTGATAAATGGATATGTTCGTATTACAATGGAAGGAGCACAAGAGTTGGGTGATGATTACGAACCATTACCAATTGGAGAGGACTTACAAAGACATTTTATGAATACTCTTCCAGAAGGTGAAAAACGAATACTTGCGGTTTTGATTGGGGCATATCCTCAATCGGTAGACAGGGAGGAATTATCAAACAGCACTGGTTATAAAAGTTCTAGTCGGAACGCTTACATCCAACGTCTTAATGCTCGACAATTAGTTGTGTATGAAGGGCAAGGAAAAGTGATAGCTAGTGATAAATTATTTTAAAACAAACACATGACACCCGATCAACAATTTCTTACATTCATTATTCAATCAATCGTAGATAACCCAGACGATGTTTCTATCGAGCGCACCTGTGATGAAATGGGAGTATTTCTTCTTCTTACAGTCAACCCGAAAGATGCCGGCCGAGTGATTGGGGTTGAGGGAGCCACAGCGAAAGCAATCCGGACACTCCTTAAAGTGTTTGGAATGAAGCATAATTCACGAATTAGCCTTAAAATATTATGATTATCAGACCTATTATACTGTTGATTATTGCAGTAAATTCAGATCAGACTTTCCTATTGGTAGTTATTGCAATGACATTATTTTTTCATAATTGTTACCCACATAGACAAAAATGAGACACCTATATCGAATAATTAGATTAATAATAATTTCTCCACTTGTTCCAATTATCGCTTTATATGCTTTGGTATTATATGATATGGAATTATTAACAAGTTTTGTATGGCCTTGGGACGTACGAGATTATGATTAAAAATATGATAAACTTTATAGAAAGAATATTATGTACTTTAGGTTTTCATTCTTGGAGACAAACAAGAAGGGGTCATAAATTTTGGTGTACAAGAGGATCTGTCTTTGGATTTAATTGTAAAGCTACACGAGCATGGAGAAAATCAGATAAATAAAAGCCGACGTTGCAAGGGAATTAACCCCTCGATAAAAGACGCGAAAGAATATCGGCGGAATAGGGATCATAGTTTAGTGGTAAAACTTATGCTTGTCGAGCATATGTCGAGAGTTCGATTCTCTCTGATCCCGCCAGCCTATAGCGTTTTTCCTTGTTATAGGTCGCAAGGTTCGTCCTGCTGAAATGGAAGGCACCCTTTGGGTTAAAAGTACGCCTACTATGTAAGGAGATAGTAGGTCATAAACCACGGTAGCTCAATCGGTAGAGCAAAGGATTGTTAATCCTAAGGTTAGGGGTTCGAGTCCTCTCTGTGGTGCATTATGAAAATAGCATTTGATATAGACGATACACTTATAGTTCCTTGTATAGCCACAGGATTAGACCGGGAAACTCCGAATTATGAGAACATAGCAGTATTAAAATGGTTTCAAGCAAATGGCCATGAGATTGTTCTTTGGAGTGGATCAGGAATGGATTGGGCCAAGACATGGGGTGAGAAATTAAATCTTATTCCTTTTGAAGTTAGAATAAAACAAAAAAGTGATGATATTGATATATGTTTTGATGATTGTATCGTAGACCTGGCTAAAGTAAATGTTCGAGTGACCAGAATTAACAACAAAGTATCTCGTAAAGAGTGGAATGCTACAAAACATTTATAGTGGTATAATATAGAAATTATGACACCAGATGAAATAAGAAAGGACTTTACTTATAAGTTCGGAAACGAATTGATGGAACCCGGTACGTTTGACCGGATCTTATTTTATGTAATGAATGCAGTTAAAAAAGAATCACAAGCTTATGGTGGATGTACTATTTGTTATGGAAAAGGATACAGTACAGAACGTGTAGCTGGTAAAGTGATACTACATTATTGTAGATGTGATCGAGGCCTAGCCCTTGAAAAGCTTATTTCGAAACAGGCTTAATCTGTTTCATCGGTTGTGGGAAGCATGACCATTCATCCCCCTTTCCTTGTTTCAATTTCTTAGCCAAATAATCAACAGCAAACACAGGATCTTTCGCCTGTTTCTCTGTGACTTGAGGGTTCCAGTCGATATTGATTTGAACCAAACCAAAAGAACGCTCTCGTGTGCCTTTAACAATGCCGAGTCGTTTTTTATTGTATTGATAGAGGTGTTTTGACTGAATAGTTGTGTCCCATTTACTCTCACAAGTAATCATTTTTTCCATAAGAGGAGCACTGACAGAATACTCTGCTGCCTTCAGTTGTACGAGCTTATGGAGTTCTTTGGCCCCGGCAAACAAAATGGTGGGGAATAGGGCAAGAACTATAAGAATGTATTTAAGCATGGTGACTGTGACGTTCCACAGATAGCCTAATTATACCGCAAAATGGTATAATAGTGTATGGACGATATCAACAGTCGTTCTCACCGACATGGCAAATGATCAAGACTCGCTCTATCCTATCTGGGACAGGGATAGAACACCTCACCGTCCCCTACGGTCCTTGCAGAAGGAGCAACAGCTCCGGACTCTCGGATTAACGAAACCTCAAACCTCACCCAACCATGAACCACCGAACGGTAAGCGAGCCTACCTCGCCACCACAAGGTGATGAATGGCTAGGCGAATACCCAAATATTCCACCACATCACCGCATCCAAATACGTGAAGTACAAACCGCAAACCTACCGCCTCCCGAAGTTCAAAGGCAGAAAGTAAGGAGACTTATCAACTTACACTGGAGCTTCTGGAAGCGACAACCATAGAAATGGAGGTGTATCTCACCCGGTCCTCACCCGTCCGGTATGGTGGTAAGTCCACCTTAGCAGTAACATTGTTGCTGCTAACTTTTTTATTTTTAGCAGCAGATTAGCAGCAAAAAACCCGCCGGATTGCTCCTTTGGGTTTTATGCAGTCTTCAGTCACGTTTAACGGCTCCTTCCGACATATATACATTATCGCAGAGGCGACAATCAAAGTCAAACAAATATGTGGATAATTACTATAGCATTTGCCCAAAGCGACAGATTTAAAATATATATAGTTTTTGTTCGTTGGGCGTCAGCTACAAGAATCAACTTGTACTTCTATAATAACACCCTTAATAATATTTACATAATTGTGGATATCTTTTTTGTGATATACTGACCGTATGCAAAAAAAAGAAGCTGATTTTGGAATTTTGTTTCGACACTGGATAATGTCACAACCCCGTTTACCCAAGAGTGCATCACTTGAGATCAAGGACTCGAGAGGTAAAGACTACATTCCGTACCGGGAAATAGAAGACTCACAGATACGATCAGGACTCGCGAGCAAGATCGGGCCGAAAGGAAATTTAATACGGGTAGCTGCGGGAACGGTAGCAGCACCAGACTACATATGGCTCTACAAAGCCTGTGCTTACGTCATTATAAAATATCCAAAATGTTTCTGTTTGATAGATGTAGAAACTCTCCAATTAGAGAAAGATAAATCAACAAGAAAGTCACTTACGTCTGACCGGGCAAAAGAGATAGCTGTAAAAGTGGTTAAACTTTAACAGTTATCAGGAACCAAGGGAGCAGAATGGCAGTGTGTGGCAGTTTGGGGAGTATATCCAGTGGTATATTCAAATCCAGCCTGCAACATCAAAATAAGCAAGCCCCATGTAATAGCCAGAAGCCCTATAAACAAAGTATTTTTAATAATTGTTAGTAACATACGGTCAAGTATACACTGATTACTTATAATTGTCAAGCAACTCCTTTGCTTGAGCTATAGTAATACTTCTTTCAACCTTTAGTTTTCTCATTATTTCAGTAATTTGCTGACGTGTAGCTCGACGACTTTCCATTAGTTTTCCAGCCAAAGTATCAAGCGGAGTGTATGAATTGTGAACACTTCGTTTTTCCGGATATAAGTTTTCTGACTCGGTTCCACCTCCTGATGATACTGGTACAATATGCTCCAAGTTATATTCCTGGCGCTGTTCCCATGGAATGCCAGCTTCTTTAAGCATTTGTTTCATCACTTCTTCTGATCCACCTTTTGCTTTAAAATCTACACCTTTAAACCGCTCTAGTTGAACTAGATTACCTTCAACCTTTCCAAGTTCTTCTCCTGTGAACATTGCTTTAAATGCGTTTGCAGGATCTGTTTGATATGCCTTTGAATAGTCGACCACAAGATCAATAATACTTCGTTCTCCAGCAGATTTTTGAGAATTACTTAATTCTTTTTCTTTCTTGTATGTGAAATGATATTTACTAAAAACCTCTTTCATTGCCTCTGTATCAAGACTGGTGATAGCCTTAAGCTTCTCATCCATATCCATTTTTTGATATTTAGTAGTTGAAATTGTCTTCTCCAATTTAGCTTTAAGCTTTGTTCCATATTCAACCTTCGCTTCATTGTATTTGTCTTCACCGACTTTATCTTTAAACTGAATAAGAGACGCATTATTAGTTTTATCCCAATCAGTGAAATTAAGACTTTTATCTGTGGCTTTTTGTACCTCACTAAGCTCTTTAATTAATGGAGTTTCTCTACTTGTTCTAACTCGTGAGCCAAACAATATATCTGAAACAGCACCTTCACCCTGAAGATCCTCGCCAAAGACATTTGTTTTGACCGGTAATTGTTGTCGTAGTCCTGGGATCTTGGCTTTAATTTTATCTACCTTTCCATTAGTCTTTCGCTCCTTACTATCTGTAGCTTGAGCAATATCTCCTAATAGACTAGGAACCAAACGTGTATATACTTCAGATGTAAATTTATCAAAAGCCTCTGAACTCATCTCACCAAGACTTTTACCTTTTTCATATGACGAACCAGCGGCGTCTGATGCCAATTCAAAACCAGGAAGATCTCTAACAACACTAAGAGCTGATGCTCCATATTGAAATGAGTCCTCGGCACCGTCTCCACCGTATTGTCGAGCGTACATCATACCAGTCAAAGGAACACCTAGTGGGCCTAACCAGTCCACAGAGATCCACTTGCCGCCGATCCGGATAGAATTTTCTCGAGAGTTTCGTAGTCCTTCAATCTGTGCCCGTTTAGGATCATATGCTCCCACAAAATCATCATCATCCAAATTAGCTGCTATGATAGCCGCACCAGTTAGCCCCAAACCGCTTCTGATAAGCCCAGCGGTGATATCTCTCCAGTGTTCGCGTGTACCTACCTTTCCAGCTTTAATTGCTCGTACAGTCTGTACAAGACCTCGTAGAGCGCCCCCACCAGCATATTCAAGACCTGTAGCAATCACGTTAGCAGGTGTCTTGACGAAGGGCATTACATAATCACCGATTCGCAGATCGCCTGTTACATCATTAATAAGCTTTCGGATTCCCTCTGATGTTTTTGAGGCCCAAGATTCATTCGTCCATGTGGCTTTTTGAGCGTCCATAATACCTTGCGCTCGAGCAATTTCACCTTTTGGTGTTTGAGGAACCAATCGCATTGCATCAATCATAATTTCAGTTGCTAGAGCTTTATCACCTTTTGCCATTTTCATAGCATTAAGATTCACACTATCAGCGAAATGAGCAGATCCAAAAGCCACGTCCGGTGCTCCCATGAGTTGTTTAAACACAACATCTTCAACTGCTTGGCCCACTCGTCGGATTACTCCCTTTCCTTGAGCATGAACCATATCGCCCAATACTCGTCCCCCGGAAGCACCACTGTCAGCAAGTGTTAGCATACGAGAAATATCGTATCCGGTTTCTTGATATATTCGGTTGGCCATTTTTACAAAGTCTACTGCCAACTTATTATTTCCACCTTTAAATTGTCCGTTTGATAGTCGACGAGCTAAAGCTTCTGTAAATCCAACTTCGATGTTTGATCCAATGTTAAGCACAGGAGACTTAACAGATGCCAGCATCATAGCTCGACCAATTGTTCCGGTTAGGACTCGGAGATTACTTGATGGATTTAATTCTTGTAGATAATCATCCATTTCTTTTTTAGCCTTAAAGAACTCCAAGTTTTCTTCAACTTTAAATGGGTTACCTAAATCTTCTCCAACTTTAGCTTGTGCAGTTTCAATCTTTTTTGCTTTCTCACTGATGATTCGGACTTCTTCCGGACTCACATTCACTCCCAATTTATCGGCCACAAGATCTTCAAGAAATGCTTTTTCAGTTGCCGGTGTTAATACACCCATTTCATCAAGAGCTTTGATTTTATCAGTTAGAGTTTTAAACTGTGGATCTAATTGCGCCTTTGGAGTAAATACGCTTTTGGCCCAATCAGTAAGTGCCGCTTTTTGTTTCGAAACCATAGCCTTCTCAAATTCCGTATTAAGCAATTTAGCCAACGCTTCGTCTGTATATTCAGCAAAGAATTTTCTACGCTCCGCAGAAGACATTTTGTACAACTTCGAAATATCAACCTGTTTTTTTAAGGCAGATTCCTTTAATTTTTCGACGTCTTTTTTTGGTATACAAAATATTGCCATTGATTTTATTTTAACATGTTAATGAGTCAATAATTGCTTGAGCTTCAGCAAGATCCAATTCTTTCGCACTCTTAGGTATGGCTTTCTGTGCTTTAGCAATCTCTTTATCAATACGTTCGATCGCACGCTCTTTCGGTGAACCACCTTTTACTTTGCCTTTGGCTACACGTTTTGTAGTAGATCCGACCTTTGTAAGATATTCATTTCCAAGATTTTCTAATCGAGCTTGTAACAATTCTTTTACATAACGTGAAGTAGTATTGTTTGTGACACTAGCTTTTTCAGCTTCAATTTCCTGTCCACGTCGTGTTTGTGCCAATGATCGGTTTCGAGTAAGTTGTGCAAACAATTTAACATTACCTTCCTGAAGAGCTTTTTCAGACATAGCGATGTTCATCATTGTAGAAGTTGTTTCTGGTACAGCCTCGGCATTCATAGCAACACGAAAGGCTTGCTGTGGATCTTCTTCTAATAACTTTAATGCACCCTCAACATCTTTCTCTCGTGTGTTTTTATCGTACACAAGATCTCCCTCAAGCTTGTCTCCATGTTCCGCTTGTAGACGTTCGAATACCCGGCTTTTCAATTCTGATCGAGGACCTTCAATAACAGGTTCCTTTGCAGCTTCAGCAACCGCATTTATAGATGCCGCCTCTCTTTTGCTTTCTCCAATCTCTTTCTTTAATTGTGCCTCTTCAGCTTCAAAAGCTTTTTTCTCTTTTACATATGACTCAAAACGCTTGCTTACTTCTGCCACATCATTGGCATTTTTATAGGCATCTTTATATCCCATGATCTCGTCAATAATTTTATCTCCTTCTTTTCCAAACTTGCCTTTACCGGTTCCAGTGAACTCTGGTAATTCACCAGGACGTGAACTACTTTGATATTTAATTAATTGATTCAATGGATTATTATCAAAATAATCTCGGCGCGCATCAATACTTGTCTTTCGAGCTTGCATATCCGGTGACAATTCTGTTGTCTTTGGAGCCTCAATTGTTTCGGTTTTTGCTACAACTTCTTCTGTTGGAAGAGGTTTTTCTATAGCCGTTGTTTCAAGTGATGCAACCTCTGATTCACTCATACCTTGGTATCCTTTTGGAGCGACTTGGTTTAAAATATTCTGACTAATTAATTTAGCATCATCACCCAAGCTTGGGGTTTGAGCAGCACGAATAATCTCATTAGCAAGACTCGCTTCAATACCAAGACTTGTTGTCAGAGCCATGGCTGTCACTTCTGATCCATGAATACCAATATTTTTCTTAGTCTCATTTAGTAACTCCTGTGTAATTGTTTTAAGTTTTGTTTCTCCGGCCGGAAGGAGTCTCTGTGTAAAACTTTCTTTAGCTTCTCCAAGAGCTGTACGAGAAACTTCCACAGGATTTGTCTTGATGCCAAGCACTCCTTTTATTTTGGCCCAATATGGTCGATCAACTAGTGTCATTACTTTTTCTGGTGGTATTTCAATTGTTACACCATTGGCAATATCTCTTTTAACCTGCTCTGGTGTTCGTCCAAGCTTACTCCACATTTCAACTTCCTGCTTACTCATTTTTGTACCAGTCTGAAAGATATCCCGGATCTGGGCCGGCTTAAACTCAATGACCGTTCCTGGGCGGTATTTAGTGATTAATTCCTTAGTAAATTTTTCAGCAATGTTTGGTGTCTTTTTATAGACCATATGAAGAGCCTTTCCTTGGCCATACAACTCTAACAATTCAAGTACATCTCGGGTTCCACCATTAGCTCCAAGGGCATCAGCAACCTTGCCAGCAATAGTATCACCTAGAAAGTAGTGTTCTGCTGCTCCCATGGCTGTAAATGCGCCTAGACCAATCGTAGCGGCTACTGGGGCGGCCACAATAGAGCTAGCGACGGGCAAAGTAAGAAGAATACCTACAGTTTCTCGCATGTTTGGGTTACCTCTGACACCAAGAGCTTTGGTATAGTCGTCTAAGTGTTTATTGACCTCTTCAAATTGTGGACCCATCATTTCTGGGTGTTCAGGTATGGCCGATGGATCTTTAAGGTTATCCCGGATTAGATCCCAATTATCACGCATGTAATTAGACACTTCCTTCTTTTGTCGGAAAGTGGCTGTAAGATCATCAACTGTTTTGTCCTTTGGAAATTGCTCATCTACTTTCAATTGTTTGGCAATATCATAAAGCTGTGTATCAACGATGCTCTTCTGAACCGCGATTGATGCAAACTCATGAGCATCACTTTCTTTAGTGAAAATGTTTTTAACACCGGTTGTAAACTTATCCCATCCACTTTGTGGCTTGCCCTGACTAATCACTTCATTTTTTCCTTTTAGTGCTTCAATCTGTCGAGTTGTTTTATCACCCTTAAATGTAACAGTCGGAGTTGTTACTTTTGGAGCTGTAAACATTTTAGCTAAATCCGGAAATTCATTTTGTTTTCCAGGAGCAAATGGCACCACTGTTTTAGGAGTAGGGGACGGAGCCGACATACCTTGATAACCTTTCACAGATGAAGAACCACCAGTTGGAGAGACTGATTTTGGAACCGCTGTAGATGGTCCTAGTCCTTCATATGCCATGATTATTTATTATATTTAGCTTTTAATACTTCTCGTGTAGCATCATCCATCTTTCCTCGTGCCAAGACATCATCAATACCGTATTTAGCAATATCTTGTGACAGTTGTGTAACTGCATTTGTTGTATTTCCCGCACCAACGAGAGCGTCTTTAGTTTTAGCATCAAAAGTTACCGCTTGAGGTTTTACTGTAGTTGTCTTTTTAGTTGTTACTTTTGGAGCAGCTCTTTTATTCATAACACTTTGAGTATTCTTGTTTAGAAGATCCTGTCGTTTAGCTTCTTGTTCTGCCTTAACAACGGAGTTAGCAAGAATATCTGGATTTTCAATTCCATATGTTTCTGCCATTTTTGCAATATATTCTTTCTGCTTTTTAGGATCAGTGATCTTAGATGTAGAAAGTTCATCCGCAATAATCTTTCCAAGGTTTGCTGATAATTTGATATCTTCATCAAGTGCCGCCTTTCGTAGTGTTTGTTCAAGCTTCACAGATGCTTGCTGTTCTTTAACCTGCTTATCTGTTTCTTTCAATAGATCGTTGATTGCATCAAGTTTATCTTTTGAAGCTGTTTCATAAGCCTTCTGTGCATCATTAAATGCTTTGAGGTTTCCTTCCTTGTATGCCGCACGAACTTTTGTAGCTGCAATAGTTGCTTGAGTCACAAGATCCATAACACGTCGTTGCGCTCGATCTTGTTGATCACTCATGAAATTCTCATTCATCTCTGACGTATACTGCATACCATATCGAGAGTTGTTTCTCTTATTAGCACCCATCACCATTTCATTCTTCTCTTTCATGATCTGAATTTGCTGATCATACTTTTGCATGATTTGAGATACCGCTGCTTCAGCCGCGGGATCATATGCTAAAGTCGCTCGAGCTTGTTCCATGTTTGTCTTGGCATTTTCAATTCCCTTATCAAGATCAACCATCGCCTTCTCAAATTTTTCTTTTAAGAAGTCTCTTTCTGTGCCTATCTCATCTACTTTAGGTTCTGCAACATCCGGTGCTTTTGGAGCAGTTCCCTCTATAGTTGGTTTAGCGTTTCTTTTAGCCAATTCTTGCTTTTGATATGCAAGAGCCATTTCTTTACTCTTTGTGGCTTGATCCAATGTAATTTCATTTGCCCGCTGCATAGTCGCAGTGGTTTCATTCATCTTATTTACATTCGTTGAATACTGGCCTCGAGATTGACCGCTAGTCACAATCAAAGCGGGCGAACCGTTTTGTTGTTGTGATTGATTTCCTAAATTGTAATTTGGAGCATTTGTATTATCCTCACGAGTACCACCACCGCTTGGGTTAGATGGATCATATCGAAAATTGTATTGATTTCCGTATGTCGTATTCGGATTATATGTTCCTTGACTTGGTTGTGGAGGCATATTTTTAGTTATTATTAAACGACGATTTCATAAATCTTACCTGTTGTACCCGTTGAACCTAATGCTCCGTTTCCTCCAGTTCCACCAGATCCAATACCACCTGTTTGGCCAGCGGTACCTCCTGCGGCTGTCATGGTTCCAGCACCAGTTTTAGTTCTATATACTGCAACAATAACACCACCAGGACCACCAGATCCTGTGCCACCTCCTCCTGATCCACCAGACGCATCACCTCCATTTCCACCATTACCACCTGGAACCTGTACACATCCAGCAGCGGTTAAAATAAGTGCCTTTGTCTCAAGATAAATCCATCCACCAGATCCACCAGAACCACCTCCAGCTCCACCAGATCCACCGTTTGTAGCTCCACCGGCACCAGATCCTGATCCAGCGGAACCAAGTACACGAGATACAGCAGTAGCCGATGTCCATGTAAATGGATTAGCGGCCTGAACAGCTGCTCTAGGTAGCACCGTTGATGCGGTTGCTGTACCCGCGGTTCCTCCTGGTCCGAATCCACCAACTCCACCTCCAGGAGAGTTACCACCAGATCCTCCTGCAACACCAGAAACTCCGGCTGACACTGTAACAGCCACACCATTTGTTCCCGCAGTATTGGCCGCTCCACCAATTACACCAACCGTTCCAGCAGGCAAAGTTCCTCCAGGGGCAGCCGCACCAGCAGCACCAGGTGTTGTTGTTACAGCGTTCGTTGCGTTACCTCCAGCATTAATAATTTTAGCTCCAGTTGTTGCATCCACTGTGATAGACACAGATGCAAATATTTTAAATCCAGCAGTAGCAAGAATACCAGTACCGTTAACAACCAATGTTGTATAGTACATATCTCGAGTCAATGTAGTTGTGCCTGACGCAATAGTTGCGGCACCATCTGATCCATCTCCTCCGGGTCCAAACGTAGACAATGAAGTTATAGCTGTTTTTTGTGCTGCTGTTGGAATGTAATAAAAATCAGGATCAAAATATAATGCGGTTGTAGATTTAGCATGACCTATTGCTCGTTCTACAGTTCCAGCACTCGTCGCGATAGCTCCGCCAGTTGATAGATAATACAATGCTCCAAGTGTCAGTCCGGATTGATTAGAATCCATACCTCGAAGCAATACTCCACCAGAGATATTGTTTCCAGCAGTACCGGCTCCTTGTGCAATACCCAAGATCAATGAATCAGTTGTAGCGGATGCCGCAGAAGATGCCTTCCACCATCGTCCATCAGCTGCTTTATAATATAAAACTTGTCCCGCAGCCACAGTTTCACCAGCAACACCAATTACAACTAAACGGTCAACGGTTGTAGCTCCACCCATCGCAATTGAATCTACATAGTCTTTTGTAGCCGGGTTACCACCAGCAACCGGTGCAGGCATGGTCCAAGAACCAGTAATTGTTTCATCATTTTCCTTTGAAGCCAAACGATTAAACATTTGAGGATTATCAGAAAATACAAGCACAGAGGAAGATCCATGAACACGTCCTGTCCCCAGTGTTGTATAAGGTGATTTAGCACCTAAGTTTCGAGTAATACCAGTAATAGTTGCAGTACCATCTCCGTTATCAGTAATCCCTGTAAAAGAACAAATCTCTTCAGCATCTGTGATCTTTGGATCAACTGTAAATGTCGGATTGCTTCCAAAATCCGTCATTGTTAGATTAACTCCTTCCAAATCTTGAGGATATGGTGTAACAACACAAGTGGTCGCACTTGCGGACATTGGTGCTAATAGTGTAACTGCGGGTGTTTGTACAAATCTCTGTGGCATATATTTAATATTATAACATTATTGATAATTTATTTCTTATGGGTTATGTGCGAAGTACCTGTGGCCCATTGATTATTTCCATGAGCGACGATCGCAAACTGTCCTCCGAGAGTCGACATAGAATATTCCACATAACTTTCAATGTAATCATTGATGTCCATTGAATCTTCTTGGTAAAATCGAAGGGCATTTGAATTAACGAGTCCAGAAAATGTATTGAACACCGCTCCACCAAGAGGCACAACTCCCAATGGTTCGTCTCCAAGTGGTGATCCACCTTGTGGAACAACAATGGTAGGATCAGATCCCAGAATAGACATAACTTTTTGAGCAACAGACGCATTGAATCCAAGATTTTGAGTCATAACCAATACACCGTTGGCCGTAATATAACCATCGGTCCAGTATTCATTCATGTTTTTGATAACATTACGACTACCTCCATTGTTGTATGCAAATCGAGCTACCTGTGAGATAGGGGCACCATTATCGTCTGTCCCTGTAAACAATTCGTAAGTTTCATTACTTGTATATGAGTGGCCATAAAGAAGATCTCCAATGATAGCAAAACGTCCTACAGGAATAGTTTGAGGAGGCTGCCATAATTTACGTTCCAAATCGTACATCAATACAACTCCAATTGTTGGTAAAGACAATAAAAGATATCGTCTATAATAAATCAAATGAGAATCTCTAAATGCGTTGATACTGCCATAATAATCAAAATCATCTTGAATCATATCAGACAATGGAGAAGAATTTGAATCAGCCATTTCAATATTAGAAAGCATATCCACTGAAGGCTCTCGAGATACATATGCGACTGCTCCTTTGATTGAACAAAGAGCGCTAGTTGATATCAATCCAGAACTCACCGCAGTCTTTAACTTAATCATACGGACAAGCTCATTTGTCTGATCCACTGATAGTTTATAATCCAATTGAAAGAACGCATTTGTTCCAGCTCCAAAGGCAAGACTACTGGCCGTTTGATCTCTGTTGTCAATCGGAATAATACATGTACAATAATCATCCATTGTAACTTTAAACGGATCAGCCGGCACACGAGGAGAAGTCAAAGTAAAATCTGTATAATCATCATTCGCAGAACCGTATACTTCCTGGCTTTTGGTACTAGCTAGAATTAATTGGTTTAATTGCACTGCAATAAGGTCTTGCTTAAATGAAGCCGGAATAGCACCAGGGTTAGCCAACACTACAACTGTTTGCCATACTGCATCACCAACTGCGACAGTAGGAAATCCTGTAAGACCAGTAAGTGTATCTGTACTTTCACCTCCGGTATATTCATACTCAACACCATTATAAAGAATCTTACGAGTACCAGTTGTTAAAAATCTTGATGAAGCCCATGTAGGCTCTCCATTATGAACTGTAACAACCGGACCAGCCACTTCACTAGTCAGTGTATCGCTCATAATCAAAGTGATTATTCCCGCAGTCACAGATCCAATAGTAAAATTTCTACTATTGGCCGCTGAACCAGTAACATACAAAGTATCACCTGACTCAAAACCAGCATCCACAAAACGATTAGCGGCATCTGTAATAGTTGCCGCAACGGTTCCTGGAGTACCAGCCACAAAAGCAATAGTTGTAGCCGCCGATAATACACCCTGTTTAGTTAAACTAGTAGCAGTTGAAAGTCGAACTTTAGATACTCCACCTGACCATTTATAAGTGTTCGTACTGCCTAATACCCACAGGAGGACGTCGATCTTTTCTGTATTGTCCCAAATTTTTGCAAATTGTAGATATGAACTTGGAAGTCCAGTGATTAAAGTGTTGTAAGTATTGTTCCAATCAAATTGAACCTTACCGTTAAATACACGCAAAGAAAATTCTTTCGCGGTTGATGTTTTCCAATCATATGAACTTTTTATACCAGAGTCTCCGGTATTTTCCTGACGATACAATGTGTACCCTGCTCGAGAAATGACTCGATTGGCATAGTCTACCAATACGTTTTTAGAGCCACGTACCAAATAATGTGGACTCAAGTTCGTGATATCCGGTTTAGCGACGTATGATTTGTATTGATCTACAAGATTGAATTTATCTTCATTCATGAACTTTATAAGTCATAATCGTAATTACGAGTAATGGTTGTGATTGCTGAAGATGTAAACTTATTCATGTAGTCGGCATACAGGCCTCGGTATTGTGGATCTTTGATATATCGGTTTGGTGGTTGACCATTCAACATGCTTCTCCAGTCGGCCAACTCCGCAGCTCGGACATTTCCTATACGGATATTTTGAGTGATATCAATCATCATTTCTGCCTTCAATATTTCATATGCAGCAGGTCCAATATTTATTAGATCACTATCAAGAGTTGGAGTTGAAATCCAAGCCCCAGCCGCAGTTCTGAAGATATACTCTGAATAATATTCCATCTCATACAATGTTCCCAATGAATCTGTCCAATTATCAATTAAGAAACCACTGATAGCCGTACCAGCAGTATAAGTAATTGAAAAATTACGATATGTGTTCAATGTATCATCTGGTGATCCTGTAGTTGTAGCTGTATTCCATTCAAACTTTAAAAAGTTCCAACCATCACTAAAGGCTGTTCCATCTACTTTAGTTGTGGCTGTAGCTTCTTTATAAGCAGAAGCAGAAGATCCACGCCTTAACTTAAAGTTTGTAAATTGAGCTGATGAACCTACTGGGATATACACAAACAAGAAAGAAATATCATTGTACCGAAGTGCTGACATATCTACCGCCGCGGCTGTGGTATTTACAATATTGGCAGCAGTACCCACACCGGATAGATTAAACCCAAGTGAGGCATTTCCTTCTACAAAATTTACATTCTCCACATACAATCCACTGGCGTCTCCTCCCACACTCCATGATCCATTGCCAGTCAAACTATCAAATGTATCCATGACCATTACGTTACCTTTTGGAAGGCGTTGAGCACGTAGTGTCCGGATCATATTGTTCCAATGAATAGAGAAAGAATTTGGATCTAACCGTTCATTGAATTGTCGGGCCGTAGTTTGAGAGAAATGAGACAATCCAGGCTCCTCTGTTCTGTTAGCTTGAGGACGAATATCAATCATCCGCTTATAATCTGTAGCCAAAGAATAATCTTGTACATTATCCACAAAGGGAGTGGTAATAACTGTCGTTCGTCGTGTCTCTTCCGGATCAATACGGGCAAGCATACGGTTCGCAGCGCCCGTCACCGTACCATAAAAGTCTCGTATTTCACGAATGGATGTACCTTTAAGTTTAGAGGTAATGTCAATTTTTAGTTGTGAGAGGCTAATGCTTAACATATGTGTGTATTATACCATTTTTATTGATTATTTTCGATCACTACTGCCGGATTTGGCTTTCGAATTTTACTAATAAAGTCATTCAAATAATTTGACCCTCGACCAATTACAAGACCTGTCAGCACTTCTCCAATAAATGGATAAGGTGACACCAAGCCAAGGCCGGCCAACATATCAGCTTTGTAAGCGACACAAACTAGAATACCAAGTAGAGCAGAAACGTATTGTAGCCATCGTTGAGGTTTATCGGGATTACTAACAAAGTATTGAATTAACCCTTCAACCAACACTGCTAAGATGAAAATGAATGTAAATGTTTCTATCATATATTTTATGAGTATAACTCGTTTAATTTTGCTAATGTTTTTGACCCAACACGTTTACCATCAATAGAATTGATTTCATCTATTGGAGCAACCTTGTGTTTAAGTTGAAAAGCTTTCACGGACTTCCGTGTAAGGTTCTGGTATAGACCTGTACTTGCTACGTTAGTAGGGAACAGACCCTCTTTTTTCAGAATATCTTGTAACCGGATAACATCGGTCTTTTGGGCTTGATGGATAGCCTCAAATTCAGGCTTCACCTGCTGGGTAGCTGTATCAACAGGAATAAAGACTAATGGCTTTGTAAATGTTTGTGGTGTAGGCGTAGGGATATTACCGGAATCAAACTTAAAGTCCATAGGATAGGCGGCAAAAGTATTTCGTACTTTATAAAAGTTTTCCTTAATAACTCGCTGTCCATCGAACCCGTAAGTGTTTCCCCAGCTCTCATCAATAACAAGAGATTTTTCATTATCATACAGTGTAAGATCCACAGAGGCTACGGAGTGGTGACTTGTAGGATTGTTTGTAAGAATCACCGGCACCGCTGTCCATTCACTATGTGAGAATCTGAACCAAGTCATAACACCTTTTAAAGTTCTCTGAATCACAGAGGCTACCACTTCAAGATCTTTAATAGGTAGAACAATATAGTTATCACTGATAGAGAGTTTAACCGCTTTATGTAACTCGTTTTCTTTTAGAGCATTAATCTCGCTTTCCCCCATATCCTGACTAGGCATAAACTCTTCAAGAGTTACACCCTTTCCAGCAATCTCAAAAGCATTCGTGCCAATCATTCCACCTGTATCTGTATTAGATCGGCGAATATAGATATGTCCTCCAGAAAAGACAATAAAGATCTTCCATCTCAACCAGGCGAGAATACCCATCAATTTAGCCAGGGTTTGAGCTACACAAGATAGTGATCCATCTTGGTTTCGGGTAGGGAATTTACGCCAAAACTTAGTACCCATAATAAAATTAAGACCAGTTGGTTTTTGTTTTGTGAGCCAAAGCACCTGCTCTGCTGCTGCCACTATTTCCGTAAAAGGATAATTCTTTTCCTTTTGTTCTTCTGTTTGCTCAATTACTCCGTTGTATTCTGTTTCCATATATTTATTTTATTACGTTAAATTCATTAGTTTTAAATTTATATTCAATTTTACGAAGGGAATTAACTTCATACGTTACACTCAATTCCAAGTAATGCGGCCCTATCTCTGTATTCTTCGGTATGATCTCCACATCTGATATCTTAGTCCTACACCCTGTCTCACTTACTTGTTCGGCTGTTAATCTCTTTGGAGTAAATTCAGTAGCAATATGATTGTACATTTTCCAATAAAAATATGTAGGAGTACGCTTATTCCTACAATATGAAATATTGATTTTTACCATCTCGCCAATTCGATATTCATTCTTAGTTGTCTCCATAGAAGATACTTCAACAACCGGAAGGAATGTACCGTCAATATATCTAAAAAATACAAAAGCACTGAACCCAAGGAAAATTACTATGATATTAAATATGGTGAAGTAGAAGTGTTTTTTCATAGATTTTTACTGGCTTGTATGGCCTCAATGATTATTTTACCTAATATGCCAAGAATACCCAAAGATATTGCGGCCATGAGCCAGTAAAAACCTTTAATAACAAGACGGGCACCATTTTCAACCCATTTCAAAGAATACTTATCATCAGATACCTTACGTTCTGGTTCTACGATTTTGCGTATACGCTCTTCTTCTTTGTATTCTTCGTAAGTTTTTTCTGGCATATGTTTTAATATAATTAACGATCTTCTGGTCGAGTTGTAGTAGCACGATTAAGGTCAGCTAGACACTCTTCTTCAGAGTTATAATAAATGAAATACTTTATATTTTTTGGATAATTTTTTATTGTATAACACTTCTTTCCAGATACACCTCGAACATAATCTCCACCATCTTTTTGAGCCAACACCCTTGGTAATATAATAAAAGCACACACAATAACCACTATAGTTACAATGAATCCGGATATTACTTTTTTTAGATTTGGCATTTTATTCATAATTACTATCTCTTAATTGTATAATTTATTGTCCTACTTTTTCAGTTACTGATTTGGTAATAGGTGGTTTATCAGAATCTTTTACAACAGTCTCCGGCTTTTCCTCTGCATTTGCCTGCTTAGTAAGTTCAGCGATAAGTTTATACACCTCTTCATAGGGCTGCTTAGCCATGTAATTAATTAATCTTTGTGCCAATTCGTGTGTGATTTTTACCATATATTTTTATTAAATTATTTATTAAATATCTAAGCTCTTGACTTCTGACTGGAAGGTCTGCCGCTGCTCGATTGTCAACTGCTTCTCAATTATACTCAAAGCCCATTCCTTTTGCTTCCGGGCAAGGAACTGAACCTTAGTCTCATTCAAAAGTTTCTTTTTACTAAAATCCATTCGGATGCAGAATTTATCTAATGCTTGTAATTTTGTTAATGCCATATATTTTATATTACTTGATAAGTGAACGTATAACTCCATGATTGACTATTTATGTCTGATGAAATCCAACCTATTTGAGCCGTATCATTTGCAGCTACTCCGAAAATTGCCCCTCCCATGCCAGCGATGGCTGAACAAAACGCTACGCCTGAACAATCTTCCACTGCTCCTATATTTGAGGCGATAGGCAGGGTTATTTCAAAACTCGTTGCAGTCGCAGCTAGTGTTGGATTGGCAGTAAATCGTCCTGAAACAGTAACAGTGTTTCCGACACGCATATATTGAGCCTCCGTCATTGTCACGTTCGCATCCATATTCGCTTCTGCGGAACGAGTCGGGGTATAAGTCCCTGATTGGAAAGCATCATAAATGGCATTCTTGGTAGGGACTTCAAGAGAACCGTTCCATCCTGATCCATATGCCTCGTCAGGAACCTCTATATCGCCATCAAAGTGGCTAAGGGCTGTTGTTTCTGAATAGATCGCATAATTAGTATCTCCTCCATCAACATCCTTTATATACAAACCATAAGCTTCATCAAGATCTGCATCACTCCCTATAGCAACCTCAATATATTCACCATACACTCTTCGAGTTACAAATGAATCAATTGACACCGTACCATATGCAATGACAGCAATCTTATTTCCGAAAATCCTATGCACATGAGTACCGTCATTGCTGAAAGCTGTATTGTGCTGGACACTGATATCATGACCAATGATTTCCGCATTATGCTTCGCCCCACTGATAGTTCCAGCATAGGCAACAGCTGACGTATACCCTCTAAAGCTCTCCTGGCCATCAATCCAATTAACTGTTGAATCTCCTGAACGAAACGCACCTACCTCGAATGCAGACTTTTGCACCTGTTTGTCCTCTATTGTACCGCTCAATGCAGTAGAGTCCGTTATTCCAGCATATATTGCAGCAAAGCCATATTCAGTATCGACCTGTGCCACATCCTTATTGAATAAGACTTCAAAAGCCGTCACCTCGGTCGAGACATTAGAATCATAATTAATTCCCTGATTAGCAGTGAACGTATTCGAGTGTGCAAGATTTATATCAATGGTTGGATCAGTTAGTGTTCCACCAATGGTAATTGAATCAACTGGACTATCAAATGAATCTAACCCACCACTACCACCACCTGGTATATCTTCAGTAACCTCATTATTAAACACAGATCCTGTAACCCCCAAACCCTCAAAATTCAAAGAATCAGCGTCTTCTGCAAGAACAACGCCTTCATCCAGAATTTTAAGTTTTTTCTTTGAGGTTCGCATTATTAGACATATTTAATAACTAATTTTGGCCGGCGTGAAGCGGTTGTACCGGCCTTACTATCAAATTGCATACCGTCTCCTCCAGCCGACTCATCAAGACCTTTCATAAGCAAACCTTGATTAAGTGATGGATTAGATACCCAGAACTGAACATCAGCAACTAGTGCATTTGTTTTCCACATAGTTGCTGTTACAGTATCCAAGTTTATTCCATTTCTGAATGACTCGGCCACCGAAGCTTTAACCCCATCATTATTTACTCCACCAACAAGTGTATTGAAAGTACTGCTTGCTACCCATGGCACCAACATTCTATATGCTTTAATTCCTTGTCCTTCAGCAGAAATATACATTTCAATATATGCACTCACTACTCGAGCGGTTGTTGGAATACTTGAAAGATCCCATTTTACCAATCCCCGACGATCGTCGGTTGGGTTACCAGAAGTAAAATCTACAACAAAGGTTGTTTCAGCACTTCGATCAGTATCTGGGTTCGTCCCCCAAATATATGTAGTAACTGTTCCTGTATAACCAGCCGTTGGAGACACTCCGTCTTGAAAAGTCGCAGTTGTCGGAGCCTTAGCTAAACGCTCATATCTAAACATTGGGTAAGCAGTAGCACTTGATCCTTCGGTTGAGTTGTATTCAGAGTTTGTAAAATAGTCTTGATCATTAAAATCAAAACAGACTCCTTCACCTTGTGGTTCGGCATTGGGATGAGAAGTTTTCGGTGTAGGAAGAGTTCCTCCTCCGACATACGACACAGATACAAGGGCTTTTTGTAATGCTTGTATAACAGTATCAGTCCCCAAGACGCGAGGAAAATAATAAATTCCTGAATAATTTTTAACTAAAATTTCCTTACCACTCTTTGACATACATGCACTCACCGCATAACAAGGAGTAGTTGTAAGGGCAACTGTTCGTGACTCTGGAAGAGATGTCATTGCTCCTTCATAAACAAGTGTTTGTGTCGCTCCGGCTATTTGATTGGCAAAAGCCAACGAATATACTTTTTGTACAGCATCTCGTTTGATAATAATATACAATTTTCCATCCACAGGATCTACAAAAGAAGACTCCGCATCTCGCAGTGTTGGTCCGTTTACACCGGGGAAAGCGGCGTTGATTTCTATAAAGTTAGACGTTGATATGTTTGATCCTGTAATGGTTGGTTCTACAATCCGGAAGATCCGCATATCAATACCTGATCCTCTTGAATCAGCACCATTTCCATTATTACCCATATCCATACCATAAAGGTAATTAACCCCATTAAACCGGACCGATGTTATATCCTCAAGGTCAACCATTGCGGTTTGGCCTGTAAGAGTAAGCACGAACTTTGTCGCGGGGTTTGTGGCTGAAACACCTCCAATCATGTTCGCTGGTGAATCAGACTCAATCCAAAGCCACGCAGAGTTTGCATCAAGGTTAGGTGTTGCAATACCAGACAACTCTTGCCAGTTCGTAGAGTTATCGAAATTACCAACAGAAATACCGTCAGCCCAGTAAGGCTGATACGGGAATGTTCTTGGTGCGTTGCAAAGTAATAACATAATAAGTGTTTAGATTAAGCTGGTGTAACGTAGATATAGACTTTAAGTCCGGCTCCGGCGATTGTTGATCCCACCTGATCAATATCAAGTGTGACCTCGGCATCATCAGCAACACTCGCTACAGAAATAACAGCTGGAGACGCGGCGGTTACTGATGTTTTCTCACCTGCATCAATAGACAATTTTGTTGATAGGATTGTACCTACACCTGTCACATTAATATCGACGATAGCTGTAGCTCCAGTTGGGGCAGTTATAACCTCCGATCGTACTGCGGTGATTGTGGCAGCAAAAGGCATTCGGAAGGTATACTTTCCGGTTCCTGTTGTAAGTGCTGTTGTATCGTCAGATACTGGAACTGCAATTACCCCGCCTGATATTGATATAGGTGATCTTGCCATATGTTTATTGATTAATATTATTTATTTCTAATGATTGCGTATCTTTTAATTTCTGTAATTCTGCTTCCCTCATCTCTTTCAATTCAGTAATACGAATCTTTGATTTTTCTAATTCTTCAAGAGATTTAGCATAAATATCAATCTCTTTTTCAAGATCTAATACTTGTTCATTAATTGTTTTAGATGTTGGTTGCATATATTTACATTATTTTTTTATATCTCATGTTAATTAATTCATCGACAGTAAACTTAGACTCATATTGTCGAAGGATATCCATCCGCTCATCAATACGTTGACCCAAAATAGCCAAGTTACCCATCTCCGCCTTAATCTCATTAGACTTCTTAATATTTTCTACTTTCAAAACCTCTAACTGATCTTTAAGATCAGAAGACTCTTTATGTAAGATCACAAGACTGTCCGTACCTTCGCATATATTTGCTTTTAGAACCTCTATTTCAGCAACTTTTTTCTTGATATCAGCATCTAAAGTTATGATCTGTGTTTGCTTAGAATCTGATTGTACTTTCAAAGTCTCTATACTTTTAGCCAAAATATCTTTTGCTGAAGTAAGACTTGATATCTCTTCATTAAGTTTAGACATCTTAGAAACAAGAGCCTTATGTTCTGTTTCTGTTTTAGTCTTTTCATCAATAGATTTTTTTAGACTAGCTCTTGCATATTCAATATCAGAATTAAGACCATTTCTTTCAACTTCTTTAAGCTTAACTTCATTTTCAAGTTCTGCCTTACTATTGGATAATGTAGTATTTGTAAAAATCAAAGACTCATTATTTTCAGTAAGTTTTTTCAGTTCGACATTTTTAGATGTAATGTCTTCATTTAACTTCTTCAGTTCATTCTCTCCCTCTGTTCTTTTTGCTTTAAACTGATCATGTAATTCTTTAAACTTAGCCTCATACTCTGTAGCCAAGTTTTTATTAGTATTAGCCAATGAAAGCATCTCATTCTCAAGACGCACCTTCTCATTGCTTAGATTGGCATTATGATCCGCTTGTGGAGTTGAATTACCTGATCGAGTAAATTTCAACATAGGGCTAAGAATTATTAGTTACTAATAGAGTCAATGTTATAGCACCTTGTGTCCATGAAATTGGGAACACTGTAAGTTGAGATGCCGCGTTAATATTTATTTCATACAATTTGTGAACATCCGTACCAGCCACAACAAGACCTGTCGCTCCGTTCACCGCAGCTCCAGTATCAAGATCAATGACCTGTAGGAATCCATACGCATTTGATGGAGAAACGGTCGCACCAAAGTTTACTAAATCTTTACGTCCTGATCCGGGACCAAAGTTAGCTTGGTTTTCTGGCTTACCCAAAGAACCAGCTACTTTAAGAGTTGTAGTAGCAGTTCCTGATGTACTTAATTGAAGAATAGCATTTACATAATCCTTGATTGCCACAATTGGAGGGGCAATCATACATACTCCACTTGATCCTGCACCACCTCCTGATCCAGCGATACTTGCCCCAGTGAACTCATCTTTAAGCTGGAAAGTGTTGGCGGTCACCACTACAACCTTGAAGATACCATTGGCTGCAATGTTTGTTGTATGACCGTATATCAATACTCGATCTCCTGTGACAAATCCATGGGATGTAGCAGTCACTACAATTGGTGTTGCATCCGTTGAAGATGTAACAGCCACAGGAGTTACTGCGTCAAACAATGTAATTTTTCGATAATCTCTTTGCATATAGTGTATTGTTTATTTATTGATAATCTTATCCCGACTCACGGGGTGCCATGAATCGAAGAAGAAAACCACTAGATAGTTACGGCAGTTCCGGCTGTAACACCAGCAGCAGCAGAGTAGATGTTTCCAGCTACGAATCCTGCGGCAGCAGTAATAGGTGTTGTTCCTGAAGGCACGTTGATCAAGTTTCGAGCAATGAATGGAGTTGAAGACGCATGTACAGAGATAGCCAATGTACCTGTCGCGATAACGAATGTGTTATCTTGGATCAAACCACCTAGAAGAGCTGTAGCGTTCAAGATAGCTTGAGTCATTTTACCCTTAAATTCATTGTTCTTGATAACATAGTCAATTCCAACTTCATGCTTGATAGCTGCTGTAACAGTATCTGTTGAAGTAGCTGGTCCGATAAATCGGTTTCCAACAATGGTTAATCGAGCTGCTGTCGCGGCAGTCAAGATACCCAGAACTGGGGCGTTTGTACCTGTTGAAAGAATAAACTCGTTATTCTTAAAGGTTACGTCAGCTGCTGTAACACTGAAGGCTGCTACAACGGCACTAACACCTGTTAGGTTGAATACAAAGTTTTCAAAAGAAGTGTTCGCACTTGAAACTACGATTTGAGCCGCAGTTGAAGTTTTCCAAGTTAGAACCGGTCGCGCTCGACCTGCACCAACACCTACAATTCGAACTCCTGTCTTACTTACAGTTATTGCTGCTGCACCTGCGATATCTTCTGTATGACCTGGAGCAACGAGAATCAAATCTCCACGTCCTGATACACAAGCTGCAAGAGCTGCGGTAATAGTTGTATAAACAATAGCATTTCCATCCGGATAACCAACACCATACATGGCGTCAATTTCGGCCTTAACTGCTAAAGCAGAAGCACATACTATAAAAAATCGTCCTGTAGTAGTGTTGGCATTCAAAGCGGCTGCCATAGCCATTCCTACTCCTGTATTAATATTTGGGTACATAATAAGTTTATTCTTGAGGGTCACAGATCCACCTCCTACCTAGGGAAGCATTTACTTCCCATAACCTGTTCCTCGTTAATTTATAAATCCAATTTTTAGGTTGGGGTGGGAACTCATGGAAAATTCATGAATGCCCGCCCAAACCCGAAAGGTTTAGGACAATCCAGACTAGGCTGTTGGAAGAGAACAAATAAGACCTCGGCCTGAAACGACTCCAATGTTGTATGATTGGCGTGCGTTGTAGTACCAGATATCTTTATGAACATCTTGACCATTACCAGATGTAGAAGGGATCAAATTCATAGCTTCCCATTCTACAAACCATGCTTGCCATGCTGATAGACCGTTTCCGATCGCAGCAAGGAACCAATAGTTTTTCTTTGTACCGTCTACGGCACCTGTCGCAGTTGTTGCCAACTGTGGAAGGATAACGTGTCGATACTTATCCTTGTTCACATTGACTACACCAGAGTTATTCTGTGTGTTGTCAGATGTAGAACGTAGGAATTGTTTTACTGCATTAACAACTGTTGGGTTGTTACCAGTAACAATAGTGTTGAAATCCAACACTCGCTTTTCACCAAAGTTTGACAAGATATCAGTTGTTGTCAAAAGTTCTGCTGCTTCGAGCGCTCCTTTTGAGAACAATGGGTTACCTGGAACAATGTTGGTGTAAGTAAGTGATGAGAATTTCAATGTGTGAACCGCACTTGCAAGAGCAAGTGTATCTCCTACTGCAAGATCTACAGTGTTACCGTCCATATCTACATAAGATGTGGCTCCGGCAAATGTAAGTCGGTGAGTAAGATCCAATTCAACACGCTGTGGACAGAAGTTTGGAAGAGCTATGATAGCAGCAAGAACTTCGGCTTTCTTGTTGTATCGTCGCATTTCCCAAGTAATTTCTGACTCAATACCAATTCGTTTTGCACGAATAGTAATGTAGTATCCGATACCAAATGATGCTTTCTTAGCGTCAACACCTTGTGGTTTAGCCTTGGCATAAGTTGTAGTATCGTATTCCTGAAGTAGCTTAAGCTCTCCTTCTCCTTGACCGACAGAGTCAGTCATGAAAAGTTGCTTTGCATTTGGCACAATCATTCCGCCAACAGAAACGAAATTACGGTTTACAAGATCTGTAAGCTCCGGAAATGTAACTGTTGCAAGAAATGTACCTTGGTTTTGTGGATTTGATGGAGGCATTTTTCTTTTAAATTAAAGTTAAAGCTAATAATAAGACTATCAATACTACTATTAAGTAGTTGAAGGTCGTGCTTGAGACATAGACATGATCTTGAATAATCCTTTTCCGCTGGCTGTTGAAGCCGCACTAACTACAGTTGTAGCAGCAATAAATCCTACACAAAGGAATACGAGTCCTTGAGCAGTAAATCCTGCGCCAGCTGTTGATGATCGAGTGTTAGCGTCAATAAGACTTGCTGTACCACCCATTTTGAAGAACTGACCAATGTCAGTAACTGCAAATGGAGTAGCTGCACCGCCGTTAGAAACGTCAACTTCCCAGACTGTTGAAAGGTCACCTTGATCTACCAGCTTGAAACTGTTTAACGCATAGTCAGCGTCAGCTGCTACGGTTGTTTCCTGGATGATACCAAAGACACTTGGATCTGTTGCAACTAGAGGCTTGAAAAAGCCTGTACCTGCATCAAATGTTACAGCACTTCCGGCTGGAAACGCTGTTGAAGCTTTCTTTGGTACTGAAATAAGATTTGGTGTACCTGAAGTTCTTTTGAACATAATTGGTTTGAGTAATTAATTAATAATATATACGAAAAAAAGAAACACTTTTGGTGTTTCCCCCCGAGCTGTTCTGGCACGCGTAGTCTTTCGACTACCCCATGGTTGCTCTTCCGCGGTTTGGGTGGTTGTCCGTTCGTATTTTTTAAGTACGACTCACGCGATGGGACTGCATCTTGCGCTGGTTGTACCCCTATTATACCATGTAACATTATTTTAATGCAAACAAAAAACACTTCGAGTCTCCAAGAAGTGTTTTTTGTATAGATTAGCCTGTTCGACCAGGCACTATGATTTTAACACATCGTCAAGTTTCTTCATAGATAGGTCAAGCATGTCTGGAATCTGAAATAGTTTTGCTTCCGCCTTCTTTGCACTGCCTTCAACACTGGTATTAACCAGGGCTGTAACAGTGTTAAAGCTCGTAAAGATTGTATCCATGACATATTTCACCTCCATCATACTAAGTTTCTCTCGAGAAAATAGCTCATTAAGATCAGGCAATAGTGGGGCATATGCCACTTCTAGCTCTGCATCTGCCATAGGCTTTAGATCAATGTTTGCTCTATATAGTATGTTTAATACTTCTTTCGCAATACGTCCATATCGTACATCGTCAATATTGGCTACAGTACACTTTTGAACTGTTTTATTCAGTCCAGCAAAGGCACCAAGCACAAGTTGAAAGACATAAGAATTTTCAGTAGCGATATTAGTATCAGCATCTAACATTCTTTGCATAACCTTGATAGTGATCGGATTAAAATCCACTGCTACATTTGCATCCTCGGCAATCAAATCTGTGGTTAAATCCTCAAGAACTTGTTTGGCCACAGGGATACACTTTTCATCTCGCAGTTTCTCCAGATCAACATCTACTGGGGCTGTCCCAGTCATTGCTTGTAGTTCTGGCATACTATTTATTCGCTTCTACATATACTTCATAATCAGCTTCGGTTAGATCGTGTGTAGATCCATCCTCAAGCCGTAGAACGTGGAATAACTTACCTTCAACTTCTCGAGTGTCTTCAGTAATAACAATCTTATTCTGATACTTATTCTGTTTTACATTGACAACCTCATTGACAACCTCTTCCGCTGTATTGACAACTCCTTCTGCTCCAGGAAGTGGATCTGTATTCACTTCATTCTCGCCAGTTAAATTAGGAACGAATCCAGGTGCTGGATCGTTAGGTCCTGGTACTGGTGGTTGTGGAGCAGTTTCAAATTCTGATCCAAGCCCATTAACATCACCTGGTTGAACTCCATCATGAATCTCAACCTCCTCTCCAATTTCTGCTACTAGTCCTGGATTTGCATCTAGGAAAGCTTGATCTACGATAATTTTTGTCATATGTGTATTTTTATATATGATTAGCTATTAATAAATTTCTCATTGATTGTGATAGGTTCTGGATGTCCGGGAATCTGAATAACATAGTTATCATCAGAGAACATTGTATATCCATCTACCTTTTCTCCAGTTGCAATCAAACCATGTTGTGGGTCCCATGTAGTAACGTCAATTTCTTCTCCTGTAGGTACTTTATCATTATGCTTCTTAACTTCAAGGATTTTACAATGTTCTTGTACACCTTCGTTAAGCAAGCTTAATAGACGTATTTTTTCAGCGATCTTCTTATCTTTATTTCGTAGGAAAATAACATCAATATAATCTACGATTTCTGGTGATATACCAGTTCGATCAACCTCTCGATACGCACCTCGAGCAGTCCATCCAATTACATAATCCTGATCCTCATACTTACCGGCCACAGGATACTTTCGCAATCGAACTGTTCGAAATTTAGGCTCATAACTCTTCTTCTCTCGCAGTTTTGTTTCTCCTCCACCGTCTTTTCCTTGAGCTTCCAACATTTCCTTAAGACCGGCATTGGCCCCTTTCTGATCTTCAATCTCTCGCTCCATCTCGAGCATCTTCTTTTGAATAGTCTCAAGTGTTGCTTGAGGAACTTCAACCATCACTTCCGGCTTCTTATCTTTTTCTTCTGGTGTAGGCATAATATGTTTTTATATTAATTAGATTTTTAATCCCAATTCAGCGGCTCCAGCCTTACCTCTTTCTGTTTCAGCAAAAGAAGGTTCGTTTGTAGACTTTTGATTTGGTGGTAATGCTACTCCATTGTATCCTCCAAGAGATGCAAGAAGATCTGGCTCGGTTGTGCCAATAGCACCCAAGGCCATAGTGATCTTATTATTAATCTCTTCCGGAGTATTTGCTTGAATACCAATTACAGCATAAGTATCAGTAAGCTTTTTGATAAGCTTTTCATCTCCTCCTGCTCGAGCTTTAATAGCATTGGCAACCGCTAACTCTTGACTTGTTTTTGCAGTATCTTCAGCAGCTTTTCTCATATCTTCCATCACTAACTGATTGTCATATAAAGCCTTTTCAGCAATAGACAACTTCGCAACTTGGTCTTCACTAAGTTTTCGAAACTGTTTGAACTCACTATTTCGCTCTCCAAGAGCCTTACGAGCCTCATCTCGTTCAGCTTCAATCTCCGCTTTTGTCTTTCCAAATTCTTCCTCTTTGGCTTTGATAGCCTCATCCTTTTG
>ERZ869925.103-NODE-103-length-48457-cov-14.287922_pt1 | contig 48457 bp, 72 predicted proteins | sample MGYA00579311_ERZ869925 | MGnify/ENA primary metagenome ERZ869925 (study PRJEB32216, sample SAMN09231817) | wastewater metagenome | place: USA: Maryland | collected 2016-07-30 | study: EMG produced TPA metagenomics assembly of the PRJNA472060 data set (Reclaimed...
GCACGGAAACGACCCTTCTCCAAGATTATTATCCCCCCTCCCATGCTATTTTTTCCTTCCATGCAACCTTTCATGACAGTCAAAGCACAACGGCATTAGGTTATTCTCATCGTACATATCTCCACCTTCTGCTATCTTGATAATGTGATGTGGCAGTAGTGCTGGCTTGCCACACTGAGCGCATAGAGGATGTTCTCTTAGATAGATGCGCCTGAACTTATCCCAATTAGATGTATACCCACGTTGTCTGAAGTTAGGTCTATCTTTACCTCTATCTCTTGAATGTTCTTTGATATGCTCAGCACAGTAGCGTTGTCCTATAGGCACTGTATGTGGGCAACCTCGATGTTTGCAGTTTGTTTGTGGTTTGAATGGCATTACTTCCCAGATTCTTCCATTTCCTTGAGATGTTCTCGTGCAGCTTCTATGTCGAATGGTTCAGGAGGACTGTCGTATAATTTGTTCTTTGAAAGACCAAGCTCTAAGTCTTCATCTGTTATAATGCAGTAGGTTAATTCTTGTAGTGCTTGCCCTAAGAGAGCCTTAACACCTTCCTTATAAGCCCCACACTCTGCGAAGAATTCCGCATCTATACGCTCTGTATCGAAACGTATAGGATTATTCTCTTCTCCTTCCTCTCCAAAGTTAGTACCAAGTATAGTAACCTTCTTTTGCAGCTCATTAATTAATCTTTTTGCTGCTTGAATGTGTAACGTAAACCTACTAACGCTTCCTTCTACTCTTGCCATAAATCCTCCTTTTTGATACGAGCATTTGATTATTCCCTTCCTATACATTGTTTATTAAATTGTTAAGTTATTGATTTTATTGAATTGAGTTTTACTTACGATTTATTACTTGGTGTTTTTACACTTCGGACACATCAATACATTGTGTATTCGTGGTGTCCATGTATGTCCACATCTCTTGCAAGATAATATTCTTACCCTTGTTGATGGTATATATGAAGTAAAGTCTTCTGTAAAATATCCTACATCTGTGCCTAACTCAGTGAATGTTGGTTCTGTACTTGCCACATAATCTTGATTAACATACTGTTCTGCATAACTGCATAGCTGAGTGCAACCCTTGTATTGGGCGCACTCGCTACACAGAGAACCTATTGGGATAGATTCTTTAGACACTTAAATAGCCTTCGGAATAGGTTTATCTGCATGATAATGTAAACTCGTCATTTCCCCCCTTCTGAAAGCATTCCAGGCGTGGATACTACGAGCCATAACTTCATGCCATGTAACAGCAGGTTTTCGTGCATTATGACTTGACGGCAAAATGCCTGTTTTTTCAACATATACACTTGTAAGAAATTCACGCAATCTATATTCAGGCATAGTCTTTTTCAAATCCTCTCCATCTCTAACGTGCGACCAAAAAATTGTAGTATCGTGTTGACTCTTTCTATATGTTGTTATCATTGCAGCCACCACACCAGACCTATACAAATGTTTAAATTCTTTTGACATATTATTATTAGGTGCTAAAATGTCACAAAGAAAATCACCCGTTAATTTATAACGGTGCAACATCTCTATACGATCCTCTTTGTAAAGGTGTGTTTTATTTTCAATAATAGATGCTGCGGTAATCACTAAACTTATAATTCTCTTAGGCCATTGGATACCGATTGCCCTTGCTTGAGGATAAGCCAACTCACTTAATGTACGAGCAGCATGACCATCATATTGCCTATATAATAGGGCAACATCTTCAGGGTCAGAACATTCATAAGTTGATACCAATGCCTTTATCGGTTTCTTCGTCTGTATTACAGCCATTGATTGATGCTGACCATTTACCAAGACAGTCTTTCCACTATTAAACAACTCTTTTGCTAACCCAATATCTCCCGTAAGGAATGTGCCATTTTGAATTTTCTTAACGAGTATATTTACTTGATGTAGTTTTGCAGTCCGTTGATATTCGTACTGATTACAATTTAAAAAGTTTTCTGCAACCTCTGGTGTTATTGTAATAATTTTTTGATTCAGTAAATTATACATTGAAACCTCCTTTTATTGTATTAGCGATAGCAAATTTGCCATCATCTCTTTGGCTGTAGCCTTATCTGTCTCTTTCCAGCCATTCAAATTCTCTCTCTTAATTTCCTCCACCATTGCATTAAACACATCACTAAATCGTTGAGCAATTTTTGGACTTTGATAATTAGCAAGTTTAGGTCTATGCACCTCCTTTTGTTTTATTATTTCCTCGATATGCTTCGCTGTTACCTTCCCATCGGGTGCCGTCTCTTGTGCTTCTTGATAGATTTCTCGTTGCTCTTCAGGTGGTATGGAGGTGAGAGGGCGAAGCACTCTTTCGGGAATAGGCTCAGAATTTTGTACCATGGTACAAATGTTTTTCTCTGCCTTGGCAGCCGCTAATTGTTTGTAAAGATAATTTTCTTTGCCCTTGAACTCACCTACTGCACATGCTCTCCAACTCTCATATCCTAATGCTTCCCATCCTTTACGTTCATACAGATCAAGAAGCAACGCCCGTACATTATGGATATTTTCGTTGATCTGTTTGACACACTCCCTCGCCTCAAACACCGTCATATTCTTAACCTCTAATGCCTCCATAACACCTCCTATTGATTTTGTTGTACTTCCCTTTCTCCAATCCACTCAAGGTAATTGTGCCACTGCCATAATCTCTTTGGTGTAGTCCTACCTAATAAGTTATGCTCTATCCTGTACTCTGCACTCGAAATGGCTGCAACCTTAGGTTGGCAATTAGAACAATATTTACGCTCTGCTCCGTCCTTATGGTCCAGATTGCCGTTACCGTAGAAAACATATACCTTGTAATCGCATCCGCATCTTTGGCATTGCAGGGTGACTGTGTTTTTGATGCTGGTTACCTCGATAGGCTTGTCACGGCTGCACGAGTAACAATGGGAACCATCGTAAAAGTGACTACCGCAGTGAGGACAAACATCCTTCTCTTTCATTTAATTACCTCCATAAGTTTGTCTATGCTATCAACTACCATGAACGTGCCGCCGTGATCTTCAATTTCAATGCGAAACTTCTCCTGATCTCGTGATAACTTACCTTTCCACTTGGGAGATTTGGTCTCAATGTAAATCGTTATGCCGCCCTTGATAGCAATTAAATCGGATATACCAGGGTGACAGCCGATACTTTGTTGGATACGCATAACATACCAGCCTTTCATTCTCAGCCACTTGCGGGTTGCATCGAGTATGATGCCTTCTGGTGTCATTCTCACTTACTCCAGAACCACAGTGTTACTATCACGATTGCAAAAAATACGGTTACTGCAAAGATGTCGGATATTTCGTTCATACTATAAACCCTCCTTGGAATTGCCTATGATACATAATCAAAGAACCCGCAACTGCTACATTATATGATTCAGTCCTTACAGCCTCTAAACTTATGACACAATTACATTCGTCCATTATTCGTTGAGGTATCCCATTATCTTCTGCACCAAGTAAATAAATAGCTCTTTCTGGGTGATGAAATTTTGCTAATGGTTTCCCACCCATTTCTACACCAACAAGAATACAATCGTAAGGGCGACAAGATAAAAAATGATTAAAATCGTAATATTCTCTTAATGGAACGTGTTTCCATGCCTTGACGGTATCAGATGCCTGTTTATAAAAACGATGGCCTATTAAAAAAATACCTGATGCACCTAACTGGAATGCAGAACGCCACAAAGTCCCAAGATTCGCAGGAGTTTTCCCATTATATATTCCTATCTCAAAATATCCTCTGTTTTTTGCTTTCCATTCTGCATCGTACATTATTGTAACCTCCTTATAGCCTCTGGAAAGGTTATCCCATGCAGTTCCTTTACAAATTCTATCGTGTCCCATGATTTATCACATGAGAAGCAATACACTGTGTTACTTGGATAAAGTTTCATACTGGCATCCTTATCAGGATGGAAAGGGCATAAAGCCATATTGCGCTTAAATACCCATAATTCCTCAAAGGGAAACTCCTTTGCCCTTGCGATCATGTCCGGTGTAATATCAGATTGTTTATTGGTATTCATTGCCACAAACTCTCCTTTGATTTGTAATAGTTTCTTGATATCCAGTTGGATGTAACTGCCATAAATAAGATACATTTCTGTTGAGTTATACATCTTAAAATGCTCATACTTGGCAATATCACCCCACGTTTCCATGAGCTTAGATGTAAATTCCCCCTTTAGATATTCCCTTCGCCTTTCCTTTGCCCATTCCTGGTCTACCTCCTGCCTGAGTTCCTGAATCTTCGCCAGTGTCTGCTTCCTCATAGAGCCGACCTCCTTGAAATGTGAGCCTTATCTTCTTGTTGATTGTGCCTGTCGGCCTGTTCTTGGCAATCTTCATAATGCTACGGTTATCAACATCGAGGTCTCGCCACACATAGAGAACAATATCGGCCTCCTGTTCTATCAGGCTTGAATCTCTTACATCGCCAAGACCTAACTCTACTTCGCTATCGCCTTTCGTTTTCATCGTATGGCATATGAGGAAAACAACAAGATTGTGCTTGACTGCCAATAACTTGAGATTGCGTACCACCGAGCCGACATCAAAAGAAATGTTTCTTGATTTATGCAGGTCTACCAGGAAGTGCAAGTGATCTATAAAAACAAGATTGCTTCCAAACTTTAACTTTGCTTCCCATGCCCTCATCTCAATCCATTCAGGAGAACGTCCTTTTAGTGTTGCTGGTAATACGATATTTGCTACGGTGTCAAAAGGAAAGTCGCTTAGAAATTCTTCCATGTCTAATTCATAGGAGAACCATGTAGACAATAGACCCTGTTCCATAGCGGAAAGGCCGATTGATTTGCAGAGGGTGCTTTTCCCTTGTCCTGTTATACCTGAAACTACGATTAACTGACCGCCCTTGAAGCCACCCTTTATAATCTTGTCGAGTTTAGGTATCTTACTGCCGAAGTGGAGTTTAGGTTTGGCTTTGTCTTTTAGAGAAGCAAGGAGTTTATCTCCTGGTATAATTCTATCTTCACCGTCATAGGTGGCTAACTTCTGCTCAAGTTCAATATCGTCTATCATATGAACTCTGCCTCATTTTGTTTTTTCTGTACACTTATTTCATCTTCCCATCTACGACCGTTTAGCCAAGTAGCAGGATGAGGTATAAATCCTTCCTTCCATTGTTTGCTATCCTTTTGGAGAGAGATAGCCTTAAGCATCTTTTCAATAAGCACATCATCAACTTGGAGTTTGCTCCATGCCTTGAAAGCGTTTTGTTTTGCTTGTTTAATTGGGTACGCTTGATAAAAGGTTTCAAAAAGTGCGCTATACTCTTTCTTATTTACTTCTTCTTTACTTCTATTTACTTCATCAGTGAGTGTGTCTTGAGGACTCAGTGAGTACTCAGTGAGTGTGTCAGGAGGGCTTGGGTTTTTAAATTTAGAAGGTCTATTAATTGTTTGATGAGTGGTAAAAGACTTTATATAATAGTATTTTACGCCATCGTTATCGAAAGGTAGTATCCATCTTGGTTGTAATTCTTTAAGCCATTTTTCTACTGTGTCTATTTTTATTTCTTCGTAAGGAAAGATTTTATTTTTAATCCAAGTTGAATTCCCTTTTACTACTCCGTAATCATCTGAATAGTTCCATAAACCAATAAATAATAATCGTGTATCTCTTGTCGTATTCCTCGCTAAAACTTCATCATCCCAAAACTCTGGCTTAATGATTCTTGCTCTCATTCTTTTTGTCCTTTGCTTGTTTAAGGATATACGCCCAATAAAGATTTTCTAATTCTTCCATAAGTTTCTTTTTTCCAAATAACCATTCTAAAAATGTTATTTGTACTTCTGGTGGGTAAGCCATATTGAAGGTTCTTAATACTTCAGCTAATTTGAATATTTCATCGGAAAGATATGTTTTGTGGACTAATATGGACTGTAGTTTTCTTAGTGAAATATAATAACTATCTTTTTCTATCTTATGGCAAGAATCGCACAAAGTTATAAGTGTATCATTAGAATAATCCCAGGGGTCGAGGTCTTTAATGTAGAAAAGATGATGTACGGATAATTGATTTTCATCATCAAAACACCTTCTGCAACACCAATTATCACGTTCCAATATTTCTAACCTTTTCTTTTGCCATCTTGGGTCTTTTAATAACTCAAAATATTCAGTTTTCTTTTTCATCTATCCCCCTTAATATCTTCCATTATCGATACACTATCACGATTGCGATAATCTTGTCAAGAAAATAATGTTGACATTTATCATTTTTACGATATATTATTCTAACATGGTATCGAAACGAGAAAGGAGCACAGTAATGGGAACGACAAAAAGAGAGTTAGCGAAGTTCATCGGTGAAAAAATTAAACTAATTAGAACCGCTGCCAGGCTCTCACAAACTAAACTCGCTCAGAAAACTGGTATCTCGCAGAACTTCCTATCGAACATTGAAAACGGCACGGTATCGCTGGATGTTTACGATTTTTTCCTGATCGCCAATGCCCTGCACATGAGGCCAGAGGATTTCTGTCCTCCCGATGTTCTGGAACAATTTAGTTCCTGGGAACTTATAACTAAATGGGAGGATAACGGCTGGGAATATGTTACCCAAAAAAGGAAAAAAAGCGAGGAATAGTTTTTTTTGTTGACAGATATCGACAATTATCATATTGTATTTTATTAATCGATAATGGAGGGGGAAAATGGTAGAAGTTATTGACGAACTTGAGGTGATAAGGGATGAGGTAGCGGAAATGTATGAATCTCTTGCCTACTGCCAGGAATTAAGATTTAGTGAATATGCAACCCGTAGTCATACAAGGAGATTGTATGCGATTTTCAATAAACTTAATTTTATTGTTGACAAACTATCACAAAAGTGATAAAGTTTAGTTGTTATGGATAATATGAGCGTTTTTTTGACCATGTGTATCACATAATCGATAACTTATCAAGGGGGATGTTATGAACGGCAACGAAGATCTCTTAGAAATCAACCGCATCCAAACTAAGTATTGGGGTATTCGGGAAGCACGTAAGGACAAATTTAAACGCAACATCTATGAACTCGACACCAAGCAAGCAACCATCATTCACTGCCCCAATCACGACTGTTACAACGGCTATCTAATTACCTATTGCGATTGTCTGAATAGTCCTAAATGCTCACGATGCAATGGTAAGGGGGTAATCAGTGAGAGATGCCCCACTTGCGAAGGGCAGGCAGAAGTCCTGATGCACTCAGACGGAAGGATAGAGGTGCTGGTATGAACGCCATAAAAGGTATTCTGTGGGCTTTACTCTTATCAGCTTTACTCTGGCTCGCCATGCTTGCCACTATCCCTGCTATCTGCCATGAGGTTGATTGGCGACAAGAGAGGGTGCAGAAACGAGCAAAGGTGAACGCCTGGCTATGTGAACGGGCGTTGAATGAGCATAAAACGAGGCAGGAGTGGACACGATGACGAACGAACAGCTAAAGAAGTGCGCCCCTTGTACTGGTCTGTGGGATACCATAGAAACAGGATGTTTCTGTAGGTATGACGGTGATCCTGAGACATGCGAGGGCCCAAATGATTATAAACAGTTCCTCAATACAAAAAAGATTGTTTATGGTGCATACGGTAAGAGTGTGGCAAAGGATAGCATTAATCCTATCTTATTCCCATTTCAGAAAGACTTAACCTACTGGTCTTTAAAGAAAGGACGATGCGCCATATTCGCAGATACAGGGCTGGGTAAAACATTCATGCAATTAGAGTGGGCGAGGCTGATAGGTGAAAATACCTTGATAGTCGCTCCCCTGTCGGTTGCAAGACAGACAGCGAATGAAGGTAAAAAGATAAACGTAGCGGTCAACTATGCGAGATCTCAAGAACAGGTAAAACCAGGAATAACCATAACAAATTATGAAATGATAGAGCATTTCGACCCTTCTTTTTTCGGTGCGGTTGTCCTGGACGAATCAAGCATCTTGAAATCAATAGATGGTAAGACAAAAAGTAAACTTATCGAGATGTTTTCTGCTACACCCTTTAAGTTGTGCTGTACTGCTACACCAGCCCCAAACGATATAGCAGAATTAGCAAATCATGCAGAATTTCTCGGCATTATGAACCGTACCGATATGCTTGCTACATTCTTTGTCCATGATGAAAAAGGATGGAGATTGAGAGGTCATGCAAAAGATCCATTCTATCGTTGGCTGGCTTCCTGGGGTATGAGTATAAAAAGACCGTCGGATTTAGGATATGACGATACCAGATATATACTCCCCGAATTGACCATAACTCCTATATTCGTTCAGTCTGACTACTCACCCTCCGACCAGCTATTCTTTACAGGATTAAAAGGGATAACCGATCGCTGTAATGTCCGCAAGGATACCATCCAGGATAGGGTAAATAAGGCCGTGTCGTTAATTAATAATGGTAATCAGTATCTTGTATGGTGTGGCATGAATGAAGAAGCGAGGGCGATACATGAGTTAATCCCTGGAAGCGTGAACGTGGAAGGGAAAATCAAGACAGAAGAAAAAGCCATGTCACTTGAATCATTCCAGGATGGAACAATTCAAACGCTTATCACGAAACCAAAGATAGCAGGATTCGGGATGAACTTCCAAAACTGCAACAATCAAATCTTTGTCGGTTTGTCAGATTCATACGAGGCATATTATCAATGTATCAGGCGTTCATGGAGGTTCGGGCAAACAAAGCCTGTCAATGTCTACATCGTTTTATCAGAATACGAACGGGAGATATATCAGAACGTAATACGGAAAGAAAAGGAGGCCCAGGAAATGAGTGATCGACTTGTTGAGCATGTACGCCAATATGAGAAGGCAGAGATTGAAAACGTTTTATCTGACTATGTGTATGAAACTGACACTGTAAAAACAGATGAATATACAATGATGCTTGGCGATTCAGTCGAGAGGATGAAAGAGATACCTGATAACTCTATTGATATGTCGGTGTTCTCGCCTCCATTTATGAGTCTCTACGTTTATTCTCCCACGGAAAGAGACTTAGGAAATAGTAAAAACCCTCAGGAGTTTTTTGACCATTTCAAGTATATCATCTCAGAACTATTTAGAGTAACAAAGCCAGGGCGTAATTGTTGCGTTCATTGTGCTGATGTTGGTACAACGCTTAATACGCATGGCGTTATAGGACTTCAAGACTTTCCAGGAGATACAATAAAGGCATTTACCAGACAAGGATGGATATATCACGGACGGGTAACAATAGACAAAAATCCTCAGTCGCAAGCAATCAGGACCCACGCTAAAGCCCTGCTATTCTCCCAAAAGAATAAAGATAGCATATGGAGTAGACCTGCCCTTGCTGATTATATAACCATCTTCCGCAAGCCTGGAGAAAATGAAATACCAATCAAGAATGATATTTCTAATGAAGATTGGATAACATGGGCGCATCCAGTTTGGTATGGGATAAAAGAGACTGACACGCTCAATACAGCAGTAGCCAAAGAAAACTCTGATGATCGGCATATTTGTCCTTTACAGCTCGGGACGATAGAACGCTGTATTAGATTGTGGAGTAATAAGGGAGAAACAATATTTAGTCCTTTCGCTGGTATCGGTTCAGAAGGCTACAAGGCAATAGACCTGGGCCGTAAGTTTATAGGCATAGAATTAAAACCTAATTACTATCGAGTGGCAATAAACAATCTCAATAAAATAGTATCAGAGAAACAAAAGGTAAGGCTTATATGACGGCTAATCCCGCAGATGCGGTAAAGCAAAGGGCTGTTCGTTTCGATACGCCCCGCAACCAGTCGGGGAGGGGCAAAGTTCCAAAAATTTATGTGAAAGGACTATATATAAGAGTTTTTTAACATCGTGGGTGAATAGGGGGTCTCAACCTACCAGTCGGAAAAACTACCGAGACCCCCGAAATTACGGCAACAACGGGAGTTGGTGTAAATGGGTGTAGACGTACAAAACACATTGTCGGAGGCGACAAAGATGAGGAAGCCAGAAGGGATAGACAAATATGGAACGCTCGTGAAATCCCCTGACCCGTACCTCACGCCCGACCAAAATACAAGGAGGGGTAAATGGATAAGCTAAAACTCTTATTGATAGATTGGCTGGCAAAGGATGACCCGAAAAAGGTTATTCGGCTGATAATCAAACGGCATCTGCAAAATCATCATTTAAGTAGCAATCCGGTAAGAAAAGAAAAGCGGTCCAACGGGGCTGCAATAATATAGGAGGGAGTATGAGTCTATATAATAAACTTGCTGAGATACAGCAGAAGTTAAAAGCACCCAAAAACCAGTTTAACGGGTTTGGGAAATATCACTATCGTTCCTGTGAGGACATCTTAGAAGCAGTCAAGCCATTGTTGGGTAATTGTATCCTCAATATCAGTGATGAGATTATCCAAATAGGTGATCGGTATTATGTCAAGGCTACAGCATATTTTATGGATGAAGAAAAGATGTTTTCCGTATCTGCCTATGCGAGAGAAGAACAGGACAAGAAGGGGATGGATGCTTCGCAGATAACAGGTAGTGCCTCATCATATGCCCGTAAATATGCCTTGAATGGTCTTTTCCTGATTGATGATACAAAGGACGCTGATACACGGGATAATTCAAATGGGAAAGAACCTCCCAAGAACGCAGAAGATGTAAAAGGACTGATGGAAAACAAAATAACCAATGACCAACTGGCTCTGTTAAAGGGTAAGGTAAAAAAGGATTTTGTTGAGAAGGTTATTGGTAGGACTATCACCAAAGGACTCACGGAATTGACCTACGATGAAGCAGATAAGTTGATAACGGAGGTAAACGAGTGTGGCAAAGAATAACAAAATTAAAGTTATCGGCAGACTTGGCAAGGATTCACGGAGCAACGATAAGGGAACATTCTTCACGTTAGCCGTATGGAACGGTAAAGATAAACCTCCGTTATGGTTCGATGTCGCTTACTTTCATAAGACCCAATTAAAGATAGCAAAGGGTACAGAGGTAACAGTTGTCGGTAAATTTGATACCTCAGAATATGAAGGGAAGACTCAACTCAAGATATTTGCTGATAGCGTTACTGGTAAACTTGATAAAGACAATGACTTTCTGGAGGAATAATGCCACATCCAACGCAAGGGTATAAAAACAGCAAAGGAGAAAAGATACCTGGAGTCACCACTATTATCGGGCGGTTCAAGGAAAGTGGTGCATTAATACGTTGGGCTTATAACAGAGGTAAAGATGGCCTTGAGTTATATGAAAGCAGGGATAAGGCTGCCGAACTTGGGACCATCGTACATTCTATGGTAGAGGCATACATACGGTGTGAAGTGTGGGGAGACTTGGTTAAAGACCTTTCTCCTGAAGATTATGAGTCTGTGAAGTCTGCTTTTGATGCCTTTCAAGAGTGGTTTGAATCGAATAAATTCAAGGTGATAGAGCAGGAAGTTCAACTAATATCTGAACAATACCAATTTGGCGGTACACTTGATGCCATAGCAGAGGACAGCAAAGGAAGGATAGTCTTGTTAGATTGGAAAACCTCTGATGGTGTCTATACGGACTATCTCTACCAATTAGGCGCCTACCGCCTCTTATGGAACGAGAACAACCCTGACAGACCATTAACAGGTGGTTCGCATCTATGCAGGTTTGCCAAAACTCACGGTGATTTTGCACACCATTATTATCCTGACTTGAGCATGGCAGAACGTGGGTTTATCAGACAACGTGAACTGTACGATATTGATAAGGAATTAAAGAAACGGTGCTAATTTGACCCGCAAACGTAAGCCCCCTCAATGTGGCACTAACGGTCAAGAATGTGCAACGGGAGAAGGTTTCCCTTCTCCGAAATGCCCTATACGCAAGGCACTTGAACGGGGCTGTCCTTTGTTAAAAGAGGTTAATAAGTCCTCAATCCATGCGTGTAAGTCTATGGGGGATGAGGGGTGTGAGATTTACTTATGGAAGGTAAAGGAATAACATTGACTTCTCTCCTGAACAAGTACAAACTTTCTACATCACTTCAAGGAGGTTATGCAAAGGTGGAAGTGTCAAGAAGGTTGGAGATACTGGAGAAGAAGGTGGTACCGATGAAAAATTTGGAGGTACAAAGGAAGGAGTGACGATAGTGCCTATTACTCTCCAAGAAGCCAACTCCTTCATCAAATCTTTTCATCGACACAATAAACCTACTGTCGGTGGTAAATGGGCTATAGGTGTTGAATATGAAGGAGAGCTTGTTGGTGTGGCTATCGTGGGTAGAGCAATAGCAAGATTAGAAGATGAACAATATACTGCCGAAGTTTTAAGAACTTGCACGAATGATAAAGCCCCTAAAGGTGCAGTCAGCAAACTTTATGCAGCTTGTTGGAAAGCATGGCGAGCAATGGGGGGAAGAAGAATAATTACTTATACTCTCACAACGGAATCTGGAGCAAGTTTAAGAGGAGCTGGTTGGAAACTTATTAATACGGTTACTCCATCTGGTAATTGGGGTTCATCCAAACGTAAGAGAGAATGGCAACCTATATTCGGTCAATTAAAGTTAAAATGGAGCGTTGATAATTCCCGTCATGTTTCGGAATGTTTGGATAACGAGAATGCTCAATGATTTCAACGTCAATGACGTACACGAAACAAGTTTATCTATTGTTTTGTGGCATTGGAGAACTAATGAAAACAGATAGTTATAGAGCGAATAGACACTTACATCATGTTTCCGCACGTTAGGAGGGAAAGATGAAAGCATGGTGTATTAAGCAAGATAGGTTGTTAATACCATTTACGGTAAGATCTACACGGACGCATTATCGTTCTGGTGGTTGACCAAAAAGGAGGAAAGATGGGTAGAATGACAAACGACTGTATGCATGGAACAAGAAACGTAGGTTATGGAGGACCACATAACCGAGACAAAGGGAACTTGATAGGTAATGATATAGGTGGTTCCGTAAAAAATACTCCAAGTAAAGAAGAAGATGAACCAAAAGAAGAAGCAGAACATGATGTGACGTTTTGTGTCACTATTTGCAAGTGATAGCTACGATAGGGAGGATGAAATGGATATAGATTGTTATGATACAACACAGTGCCCTGGTGATTGTGATGAATGTACTTTGTATAAAGAGACAGAAAAAATGATGTCTCAAGAACAGGCAGAGATTAAAGAACTGAAAAGTCTTATCGAAAAGGTTTGGGAAGAATACTGGCACTTACAAGAGCAATACCGCAAGCTGACTGGAAGGCAACACGAGTGGTTAAAATAATAAGCATTGGAGTACCAATAATGTCTGATACTTGCAAAGCACAAACCATGCCTTCGGCACGTTTCCGCACGTTATGAGTCGATCTCGCAAAAAACATCCCATTACTGGAGTTTGTATTTGTCGATCAGAGAAACCGTGGAAGCAAATTGCAAACAGGACTCTACGCAGACACCATAAATGGGCTCTGCGAAAAGGTAAAATATTGCCATTGATACGGGAAGTCAGTAATGTCTATACTTGGGGTAAGGATGGTAAACACGATTGGACAGGATCGGAGTATGAAAAAAAGGCAAGAAGAAAATAAACGGGCAGGGGTGGCTGTAAATCCTATACTGTGCCTCGGTGCTTCCTGTCATCGACAGGCTACGAGCTGGAGATTTCGCTCTATAGGTAAGCCCCCTGCCTGAAAAGGAGGAAAAAATGAAATATTATGTAAAATTTGAGCAGAATGGTGACGCAATACTCTACCAAAACGAAACAATAGTTGCTAAACGAAAATGGGATAACCACTATGGAAGTTATTTTTGGAAAAGTGATATCAGAGAGGTTCAGGAAGTAATTGATGTTTGGGGTAAGTGGTCAACTTCTGGCGGTTTAATTGAAGCTCTTAAAAGAGAATTGCCATATGGAATAGTTGAAAGGGATGAAAAGCCCCCTGCCTGAAAAGGAGGAAAAATGACTATGGTTCTTTTTGACTCAAAGGAAGAATTGAAGGAAGAAATAATTGAGTTATTACTCAAACCAATTAATTGTAAGATGTTTAGTGATGTATGGCTTGAACATAAAGCCGACCAAATCCTCACTCTCATCCGTAAGGCAGGCTGGAAATCACCAGACCAGATACCAAATGCTACTATCTGTCCAAAGTGTAATGAGATGCATTGGATAAAATGAGGGGCAGCCCATGGACTTACCCCTCAGACAATAAGTGGTAGGGCGTAAACATGGAACCTTTATGAGTCGAAAGTGTCTTACCGTTGTCTTAGCCCCGACCATGCCATACCCTACCAGACCTTTTATTCATTCTTTGTAGGCCAGTATGTCTTGAACACATCTATAACCTGATCTGATTTAATGTTAGGGTTATAAATCGCAATCAATTTAAGTATAAACGCAACTACCGTTGGTACGGCAATCACGGTCATAGAATAGTTTGTCCAGAACCACGCCCACCAATCATTCGACAAGAAAGCCATAACTCACCTCAGTTAATCGTTCCTAAGAACTCAAGCAACCATTGAACAGTTGCCTCTGTCTCGGCATAATTGTAGGCTGCATAGTAACCGAATTTCAGGCATTTCTTATAGACATCGCTTTCGGTATCCGTCACGCTCAAAAGGCTCTGTTTGGCAAGGTCGATCTTGGCGTTGCTTGACCTGTTTACACTTGCCCCGATGGTAAAACCTGTTGCACAATCAAGGGAGATTGCGCCTGTCAAAATAGCCTGTTGAAATTCAGCCTGATGCTTTGCCATATCCTGTGCAAGTTTTGCCCCTGCGCCCATGCTCGGTAATAAGGAGCATGCCGATAAACATATCAATGTAATTATAATACCAATCATGTATTTCATACAAATACCTCCTGTTTAATAAATGGCTCCATTACTTTTCTTGCATGCCAGTTACCTCCGGCAAATCCTCTTACTGCCGACCACATGAGCATACGCTTAATTCTCGAAATAGACATCTCCTTCATGACGGCTAAAAATATATTGTCGGCCTCTAACCGTGTCGGTTCTCGTGTCACATTGCCCTCGGTTATCTCTGCTCCCTCTCTGTATAAAAAATCATGGATGACCCCTGCTTCCATCGCTGTGTATCCGAGAAATGCCATAGCAAACTTCGGTATGCTTGCCCCGTCATTTTCAAAACCAATAGGGCAGACGACTCGCTTAATGCCGTTGCCCCACTCTAATGGTTCATGGAGGCGAATAACAGGTCTTCCATCACACTCACCAACCTTTTCCGATACTAATTTAGTATATGGCATCTTATCCTCTCACAAATTCTTCATAGAGTCCAATCACTCTATTCAACCATCCTCTGAGGAATTTTAGTTGTGTTTTATCGTCCTCAACCCTCTTTGAATGATGCTTTAATCGTTTAAACAGAATGTCATACCAAAAATCATTCTGAGCATAAAAACTCTTGCCTGTATTGACCGCAGAATCAAAAATTATGATGTTAAGAGGGTAAATCATTGTGTCGCATCCAAACTTGCGCCAGAACTCAACCTCGTAGAAATGACGGGCATGTGGCATCTTTTGGTCATCAGGGAGTGCCATTATCTCAGAAAATTGGACAGGGAAGTACCTTTTTGATATTCCGAGCATAGTTTCACCCCCATAATCGGCAGGGTCATTGGAATATCCTCCTTCTTTTCTAAAAAGCCATTCGATAGCACGGTCAAAATCTGTCATCTTTTAAACACCCTCCCGCAATCCTGACATCTCCATCGTTTATCACTCCATTTCGTAAGGTGCTGTTTCCCGCAATATACACAAACAGGTCGTTTCGAGAAATCAATAGGAGGTTGCCGTAGAACCTTTGACCATTTCTTTCCGCATGATGGACATGTCCAGAAATGAGCCTGAGACATCGGCCTATCCCCACATTCAGGACAGGGAGGACGAGTATTCTTAGGAAGATCGGATACAGCAATGGCAGTTATCATATTACCTCCGCATAGTCGGGCTGGCTGGCGAGGACTTCGGTAATTGGTTCTATATGGATGTTTCCCTGTTTGCTGATGTCAATTATCACCACGCCATAGTCAACCGTCCCGTCACATTCTCTCGCACCATACTTATCCCCTAACGTCATCAGGCAGGGCATGGCTACGATATGGACACCCTGGGCGATGGTGTAAAGATTCCAGTGAACATGGCTTCTCAGGATGATGTCAGCTTTTGGCTGAATACCTCTAGTCACCCACTGGTCGTTAAATTTCTTCTGGTTCAATAACGGTGTTCCTCTAAGTTCCTCTTTAGAGCTTGTACCCATCTTATGCCGTGCTGAAATGATCCGTCCGTTCACGTCATACCAACCATGAGCATCTATCTTGGCATTATACTTGCTATCGAGTAACCGCTTAGTTAATGTTAGCTCCCAATCTTCGTCCTGCCCCGTATGGTAGCCCGTGCCATAAGTCAGCCGGAACGTATCGCATTTTGCGACATCAAGACAGGCCATCGCCATGCTCACCTGTTGGTTACGGTCAGCCGTGATAAGCTGTGTACCCCCCTGCCTATCATTTTTCCCTGTAATAGCATCTCCATTGCAGATAACCAGATCGTAAGGGCCGTTCTTTTTGACTGTTTTTGAATACCAATCCCATGCTTCCCGTTGAGATATACCCCATTTGAAATCTGCCGAAGCCCAATACCGTGGTGGTGTCAATCCCGCCTGATGTCCGCAATGTAAATCGCCAATAGCCAAGATACGTTTATCCCGCAACTTCTGACCCTTTGCCGTGGTCTCTCCTCCTTATTTTTTTTCCAGCACTTGAATACATCCTAAAGGAATTGCAAATGGACCTATACAACATCCCTTGCAATAGGTCTGACATACATAGATTGCATTGTCGGTTTTCTTTAGAAAATATCCCGTGGTTTGTGGTCCGCCGAGGTCGTTATCAGCTTCATCAAAGTCAATATCTTCAATTTCAACCCATGTAAGGTCGGGCAATACTTTTCCCGCATCTCTCCACCATATCTCGATTAAGTCACCTTGTTTTAATTTAGGAAGTGTACTTGCCATTTATCCTGCCTTTTCGGAAGCTGCACCTGCAATCTCACAATAATGAATCATTTTCTCAAGGTCACTCTCTTTGATACCTCTCGTTAATTGTCTGAGAGCATATTTCATATTGTCAGCAAGCGATTTAATTTCCACCACAGTTAAGGACGGATGAGGCTGAACGTGGCGTAAAAGATCAATGAGTTCTACTTCACCCGTTTTGTAATGCTCGCTTCCGTCCTGTTTTATTTCTTCCCATGTTCTCATGTTTACAACTTACCTTCTTTTTCATTTTTAGAGTTGTTAACAAGTTGATAACAACCAAGACATTCATTTTTTCGTATCCACTCCACATTCTGCTTTGCCAGGTCTATTTCTTGTTCCTTTGTGAGATATATCCATTTCCCATGTTTTCTCACCCTGCCACAGTTCGTACAGATATAAAGACGGATTACCCCATCAGATTTCCTCCCCGTGGTTTGCCCTGTGATACTGAGAAAGTACCTTGTGTTCACCTTCCAACCCTGACAACCTGTGTTCGTGGTCGTTATACTTTGTGTAGAGGTCATCTGAATTGCGGTCTATTTTAATGAGGGTACGTGAGAGCAGGAAACCTGAAATAGCAAGAAGTATCCCAACTACAATACTGATAATCGTTTCAACTGTCATTCTATCCGTCCTCCGTCCGTTAAGGTAGTATCGTCACGCTTAAAGACCCTGACCCTTGAGTAATAGATAAACTTCCACTCCCTGCCGTTATTGACTTGGCAGCATCCGTGGTAATCGTGATTGCGCTATTGGTACTCGTAGCAGTACCCTGCGTATTTTGGCAGATAACATTGTAGGTTGCGGAGCTTGAAGCAGCCTGGGTTATTGACACCTCATGGTGTGTTGTCTCGCCACCAGTAACGCTGAAAGCTGTCCTTGAAGCCCATGCGGTATCGGAAGCACAGCCTCCTACCCCGTTCACACAGTAACGGCACGATCCCGCAACGGAGGTGGTAACGGAAAGTTTCTGTACCAACGCCACGGCCTGAGTCGAACTTGTGACGGAAGTAATAACAGGCGTGGTTTCATCAAGTAAAGCAGGGATAGAGAATGTCCATGAAGCCGTATCAGTAACATTGCCTTTATCGTCAGAACAGGCATAATAGATGGTATGGGTATTTCCACAAGCAAAGGAAGCTGAGTCTGTATGATTCACCGTTCCTGCTGCTGCTCCGTCAAAGGTATTGGTCAAATCTGCGTAGGCTGCCGTACTTGTGTCCCATTTACAGGTCGTAATATTCGCATCAACGGAAGTGATACCTAAATTGATACTCTGGGGATCAGCCGAACATACCTGTTCTGTCGTGGGAAACCACGCACTTAAAACAGGATCAGTTCCGTCAGAATCTCCACCCCCCCCTGTGAGCGGGTGAGGATAATCGTAAGCAGAGTACGTTGTCGCAATCGAATTACACGTTGCTGGCATGGTGGTAGCGTGGTAACAGTAATCACGGTTGTTCTGGATATGCGTACCATACTGAACATCAGGAACAATAGCATTTCCGTTGTAGGTATTCGCCCAAAACAATGAAGGGTAATGGGCGAGTTGATAAGTATTTGAAATAGTATATTCGGTATGGGTGTTTAATACGCCTGATTGATCTCTACAAGGATAACCCGTACCGTCTGAGTTGCCATCCATGTTTTGACAAGCCCCTGATTCCCCATCACAGTCTGCATCGGTGGTACAAGGCACTCCACGGTCAACGTCTGTCCCCGTACACATTTTGACTACTGTGTTGTCACAAATATCAACGCACCAAGGATATGAAGCGGCTGAACAGGATGGGTCAGAACGATGATATTTAAACCGAGCGGAGTTTTCATATAACCCCGTATGGGTTTGCTGTACTCCATCATGGGTATGACTGAACGTATTGTTATAATACATACCCGTACCACCACGAAGGTTTATGCGGGCTTCTCCTAACCGTCCCGCAAAATCAAATAAGTTTGCTTCAAGAATATTGGTGTTATTGTAAACCTCGTACCACGCCACAGACCTGTCAGACCCATCAAAGCCATGTGTGCCAAAGTATGCGTTGGTAACGGTGTTGTATCTTATTACTATTCTTGCCCCGTTGCGCCCATCACAGAACATGGTATTTGGCCATGTTCCAGCAACTTTCGTAGCAGTATTATCCTCGATGTAAACCATTTCAGACGTTCCAACCTTTACGGGAGTAGCCCACTGTGTATTCCCGTTAATCATGTAAATTGCATTCATCATATGGTTGGTTGTATAGGTGTTGTGGTCAATAACTCCGTAAGCGTCTGTAACCCATATAGACCTATATGATGTTGACGGATTGGTTGATGCTAAATCCATGTGGTCTACACGGAAACCACCTCCCAATGATGGGTTCGTGTTTCCGTAAATAGTTATAACAGCATTTCCTCCACTCGCAGTTCCAGATACATTCTGGTTAGAGATTCTTACCTTTTTTGTACTTCTGGTTGTAATTTGCCATAGTCCTGTTGCGTTAGACAGGGTAAAGTTAGTTGACTTCGCACTTCCTCTGGTTGAACCTGTCGGTATTGTCCCTGCACCGATAATGTTTAAAGAAGTGACACTTGCAAACCCTGATGACATGTTCACAACAAACGGGGAGGTTATTGCCAATGTTCCCGCAGAAAGGTTAATGGTTACTTCCCCTGTCCTTGCCGATGCTTCAGTAATACATTCATTGATGTTCGCCACAGTGAGAGAAGAAGTAGACCCGATGTTCCCCGTCCAATCGCAGGAAGCGTGGAGGATGCCTGTTGATGCTAAAAAGATTATAATTGCTATTAAGAGTTTTTTCATCTGTACAATCCTTTACACACCATCGTTGCCTGATCTGCGGATAGCAATTTATTGAATATTGCCATGTCATCAATCAGACCGTCATAGAGGTACACCCATGATGACCATAAAGTAGCTCCTATACCCATTGTTCCGTCCTCTACGTTTATATTGTTTGTTGTCGTTCCCGTGACATCAGTTCCTATAACTGAGCAATCCGTACCGCTTCTTACTCTGAGAGCATATGCTTTATCGCTATCCCTATATGAACCGGTAACGTGATACCATGTCGTTCCATCGGAAGTTAACGTTGTTCCGTGAGGCCCAATAGTTTCTTCTGATGCACCGCTATTATACCCAAGACTCATCAGTATCCGTTCATTTTCATTCAATCCGAACCACAACGAAGCCTTATTTTCACCATACTTGCTCCAGAGCATGTAATATGCCCCTGCTCCGATTGCACTTTCAAGTCTCACCCATGCTGAAATGGTTAATGTCTTTCCTGTATCCCCATTCTTGAGAGGAAAACCCGATGCAAGGTTGGCATCTGTTACGGTAAAATACTGTGAGCTTGATGCTTCAAGGTCTGCAGATGCAGCACCTTCCTTAAAATTCGTTGTGTCTGCCGTTACTGTATTTACGTTGGTAAGCGTGTTCGTGCTTCGTGAATCTGTGGTTAATGCACCGTTTTCAAATTTCCATCGGGCAAGAGATTCGGGGCAATATATACCAATAACTGCCTGTATAGCGGGAGATAACGCATGGGAATCTCCAGTTCCCATGAAGTTACCAACGATGAGGGTAGTCAAGATTAATACAATCAGGTGGAGTACACCTAAATTCTTTACTTTGACCTTCACAGTGGCATCACCTCCTATTCTGATGAGGCGTGAGCCTCAAATGTTGAAGTTCCAATACTGATTGCCTTGCACATCCAGTCGTAATCGTCTGTATGTTTAAACGTCCAACAAGCGAAAGACTGACCTACCTGCGCTTCCATCATGCATACAGCGGTTCCGTCTGCTCCAGCGGATACTGTGCCAGTAGCAGAGATTAAATACATTGCATCATTCGCACCTGCTTCAACACAGAAATGTCCTGTATCTGCTTCACCTATATTAACAAGAAATGAGTATCCAGCAGCAGCCGTGGGGAGGATGAGAAAGGTATCTACCCCGTCTGCATGACCGATATTATGAATTACTGTATTGCTTACTTGTGCAGCCGTTAAGTCAGTAGAAGTCGTATGCCCGTCAACTTCGGCAGCAAGAATGGCAGGGGATGCTGTCCCTGTCAGGTTTTGCGAACCATCCCATATGGCAACGGTATTCGCTGTACCTCCTGAAATGGTCACAGTAGACAAGTCAAGGGAAGTAAGAAGGTCTGCTATCCCTAACGATAGCACGAAATTTTCAAAGGTTATCTTTTTCGTTACTGGCGTACCTCCAGGGTCGTCAACATAGACGAGGTAGTCATCGTCCGTTACTGCTGTCCCTGTCCCTAACTCACTTATCTTTATTGTCTCTGTCGTATTGCCGATAAATGGTATCAGGCAGAGAATTATAACCAATAGGTATTTCATGTTACCCCCTAAGTGTTCACAATGTATAAAGCATCGAAGAACATTCCACCAACTACCGTACAGTCGCTATCACAAGCACAACCTACCTTAATAAATCTTGTATTTGTAGCCATAGTGACAGGTATTGAGTATGTTGTCGGAGTATTTGTCCAGCTTGAATGGTTGTAATGGTATGTTGAGATTGCCCCATACGTTGCATCGTATGTCCGTACAGCAATTCCTCCTTTGACTGCCGTGTTCAGCCCGCTTGCGCCAGTTGTCCAAATAATTCCATGCAGAAGCATATACGTTGAGGCAACCGCTATATAGTCATCGTTATAAACTGCTACTTTTGCATTTGCTGCCCCTCTAGAAACTTTAAGGCTATTTGCCCCGTGAGCCGATACGGTTGATATGCTTGCCGACCCTCCAGCAGCAGTAGCATATGTTGATGCAGTCCACAACATAGGTACTGTTCCTGTACTAAATTCAAACGAACCGTTGGGGATTATCTTCGGCAATCCCAATGAACCGAGGCCGATATACAAGTTGTTTCGTATTTTATTAAACAGTTCAGAGTCAAGTGGTTGCCGAGGTGCTATCTCTGCCGTTGTTATTTCCTGCCATGCCATATTATTCTCCCACTAATGATAGGTTATCAAAGTAAACCGTTCCTGCTACTGTCGCTGCTGCTGCCGTTGAAGTTTTAATCTTTAACTTTGCCCATCTGGTATTCGTTGGCTTTAAAAAACTGGTCTGATTAGTAGCAGGAGATGTGCTTAATGCGTGTGCCGTTGTAATGACGCTTGAAATAACTCCGAAACTACCGTTGTAAAATATCATTGTGAGGTTAAAGTTTATGCTATCTCCCCAAATATGTGAATTTATGCAGGCAGAACCATCACCCATTATTGTTGTTAAGGGAAAGTAATCACTGATTGCTTCCCCACCACTTCGTGTTCCCCCGTCATGGATAAGCATAAGGGAATTTCTGCCCTCATAAGATGTTGATGAGGTTACTTGAATAATACCATCCTCGTAGGTCGTACAATCCCATAAGGCAGGGACACCCTCTGTCTGATATTCAAAACCACGGTTCGGTATCTCCGTAAGGTTATATTGGAAGGCACTTCTTCCCCATTCAAGATTATCCCTAATTTTTACAAGGACGGTTGACTTAATCCCTTTATCAACGCTGAGTTCTGCTGTGGTAAACGAAGTAAATCCCATTAGTAAATCACATATCCTTTGTCGCCGTTGCTCATGCGATTGTTGGTATCAGATATAAACCCGTATTCAATCTGGCTTGATAACGCCGTTGTATAGTCAACCTGAGAATCAGGGGCTATTAACCCTACCCTCGCCCCGTAGTCCTCTAAAGTCAATGATTGATTCCAGTTGTCTTTGGTTTCTTTCTTACGGATAAAACACGGTACTTTACTAAGCGGATCTCCTGACGAGTCAAGCATAATGTCACCGCTAACCAATATCTGTTCGCCTACTGCTAACGTGGCATCTTTTAGTTCAAGGTCTACATCGTAAATTCGCTTACCCTGCGACTTCCAAAGAACATAGCGTTTCGTAAAGTTATTAGCGTAGTCCTCAACTATGTCTGGATGATATAGGCTATCAGTAGCCACACCACCATATATGGATGTGTTTCTCGGAGAACTTAAAGCGCATGAAGGATAGCTGTTGGTCGTATGTAACCACAATGTTTCTATGCTTTCGTCAAACCTCTGTCCATACATGGCAGATGTTTCCATAAAGGTATCCGTATAGATTGCACTACGGGAGAACTGAGAGGTACTCTTAGGGTGTAACTTACGGTATCTCTTTTGCTGTTCCTGCGCCATATTGACGTACCCATCCCAACTGAGTGAGAGTTGCGTTATAGCGTTTTCTGCATCTATGCTAACTTTATCCGTGTGTTCAATGATATGTGCGCTGTCTGTAATTTCCTGCCACGGACTTGTGGAGTTCTTAAGGTACTGTCTGCCGATAGTTATTTTCTGATTTTCATCTATCCATGAGTAGCACCCTGTCATTTTAAGGAGGTCATAGTACAAGTCGCTAATAGGGACAGGAGAAGGGATGAGTTGTGTGAAATAACATTCTCGTCCAGGCCATGTCTTTAGTGCTGCAAATGCTGCTAAATCTATATCTGCCGTTGATATACTTGCACCACTTGTAAGCAAGCTGGTCATAATGTCAAAAGGACTCTGCGGTCTTATAAACGCACACTGTTGAAGGTTAGCGCCTTTACCGTGGTCTGTAGCGGGACTATAGAATGCACCTTGTACGTCTAAGGAGCATTTTCCAGTGATTGTGCTGACAGATGATATTGAAACAATTTCATCACCTATACTCACATAACCTACAGAAATATTCTGAGGGTTTGTCACCTTCATTTTCCATGAACCAGCGTTGTATGCTTTCTTTAAGGTGACATCCTTTGTAGGAGTGGGATAGTAGATGTCGTTAAGGTTGGTCAAGTTGTCAACGGCTTCGATCTTTACCTCGTTGCCAGATAGTTCTATGTTCTTTATCTTTCCAAGAAAGACTCTTTTAAAGTTAGCGGTAGATAAGTTAGTCGCTACAGAAAAGCCTTCGTAAACCTCCATCTTCCTGTTGTACCAATCGGTATGACGGGCTAAGAGTTTTTTCCAGTAAGAGCGGTATTTTGTGGAATACCCCGATAATCCTTCCCCTGCCAGTGCCGTTCCACTTTCCGTTATTATCCCTTCCCCTGCCTCGGTCAATAACCATGCGTTCTGAGTTTCCGTTATATCGTAATCAGGTTCATCGTACATATCCACATACATACGCTGATTGACGGTAATTTCTTCCTTTATTTCGATAGGTAAAGACTTTACTTTCTTAACGTAAGGTCGCTCATTTGTCCTGAAAGGCAAGGGGGCATCATGGCTCGTGAAGTGATATTGCCGTTCTGTTATGTTGTAGTTAGCCTTATTCTTACAAGTAGGATAGGTATTGTAGCAGGGGTCGCCTGTCGCTAAACAGGGCGGTGAACCAAAAGTGTTCGCACACTCGTTAAATGATATTCTGACATACTGACACGGGATGCGGGATATTTTTGCAAGTTCGTCAGCATATGACATCTACACACCCCATAATCCCTCGAAGTTTAATTCAAGCTGTTCAACCCTCGTTTTGAATATCATTGGTACTTTCCACGATGAATCCGGCTTAATCCTCATAAGCCAGTGAAGGTCGGTAAAGTTAGTAAGGTCGAGGGCAAAGAAGAATGGTTTCATTTCTGATGCGTGGTCTTCCCAAAATGTCCTGTAATCGGTTGAAACCCATGTATAGGTATAGTCGCTACCCTTGAAGGTATAATTGATTTCTACGGGCTTGTTACGGACAATGGCGCCTAATAAAAAACCTGTCTTAGATAGGCTTCCCTCACCTGAAAAGGATGCTTCGTAGATGTCAACCTCAGTCCTTGGAGGGGTAGGTATTTCTAATGCCTCTCCAATACAGAGGATAGCTATCTGCGGGGCTGCCGTGTGGCTTGCAATCTTCAATCTCCAATACCGAGCATAATAATCAGTACCAAAAGACTTCATGATATTGAGGTCATCGGAGGGGGCAAAACCCGTGAGTGCATCTACATACGTCACATTATCACCGCTACACTGTGGGGTAATGGTTGCCCCTACCGTGTTCAGGTTGTGCGATTGAATACCGAGGGTATTCACCATAGGAACATTTGTTAACTCATAGAGAGTTGCCGTGTCGAACAACATCGTTCCAGGGCTTGCTGCATGGGTCGTGTTCTTGACAAGATATATCCTCCCGTCAGTATCACCTGCCACAAAGTCAACGGTGTACTGTGTCCAATCAGCAGAAGAAGTACCTGCCACATATCCCCAGGTTGTGCTTGCGCTTATATCTCCAGCCTGTATTAAAAAAGCGTCATCACCTGCTGTTCCCGATTTAACATATGCTGACAATCGGTAAGACTTCCCCTTTGTCAGTGTTATATCCTGATATGCTATCTGGAGGTCGCCTCCGGTGCTGTCTATTTGTAAGCAATTCCCTGCCTGACCACCAGCCACACTTGATATGTCGCAACTTGCTGCCGTCCAACTTCCAGTATTAGCGGTAAAAGCCCCATTGGTTACAAGGTCATCCCCTGTTGTGGTAATCGTCCCTTCCCCACAATCAACTGTGAGGTATATCGGGTCTGTAGCATCACCTTTCCAAAAGGTATAGGCTTTCCAATCCTTGATGTAGAGGACACTGTACCCGCTTTCCGTTACTGTGGCGGTAGGAGTTCCATCATCATATCTGTTGTCGTAGAGGATAAGAGGGTTAGCCATTAAACACCATCGTATTCAGCCTTACGGATTGCAGGTACAAGGACTCTCGCAAGTTCATCGTAGTTGTTCAGCACAGCACCGTTGATGTTGATAGTAATGTTACTCTTGCTCTGTCCACGGAGAGGGGTAACACGCTCTGGCCCTTCTTCTCCCAATTCATAGTATTTCCCTGTCTGCAACCCACGCCCTATGATATGCTCGTTGATGACCCCACCTTGAGCCATACCCTGAGGTTGACCGAATAACCCTGCACCCATTGCCTGAGAGAAAGCCATAGTTGCGCCCATGCCTGACATATACGCAGCAGAGCCAGCGGCTGCGCTTGCCCCGAAGGTTGCCATAGACAAGGCTGCTGCTGCTGCCGAAGCAGAAGCATAGACCGCTTGCATACTTGCTACTGTCGCTGCCGTGGATGTCATCTGAATAGTATTTCCAATGGTAGCTAATAGTACCTGCTGCACCCCTACCTTGATGAGTGCCTGGATGATATTTTGGAGGATAGACTTGGCAAGGTTCTCAACTGCTTCTCTCGCATTAACCGTACCATCGATGAAACCGACCATTACACGGGACATGGTATCTGACATCTGCTCTGATATGCTTACAAGCGTGTCTCCTAATTCAGTCCACGAATTGACAGCACCATCCTGTATTTCCTGATAGGTAAGACCCCACGCTTCACGCATGGCGTTCATTACTTCATGTTCTGTTTCCCAACGGTCGGTGATTGCTTTATTCAGTCGCTCTGTTTCTTCCTCTGCTAACTTGTAAACTTCTGCTGAATACCATTCATTGAGTTTAGTTTTGTCCTGAATGAACTTGTCATAAACCGCATATTCTTCGTTCAGTTTTGCTATGGAGTAGCCTAACTCTGAAGTAATCGACTGTAAGCGTTTGTCGGTAAACTCAGCAATAATTCTTTTCTTCTCGTCTGACTGTCGGATAAAGTCGTCCAATTCTTCCTGTTGACTATCGGTATAAAGTTTTCGTAACGCCTCTGCCCCTTCCTCTAATGTCTTTATCCTTTTTTCTTCTGCTTCTTCTGCTTCTTTAAGCGCCTCTGTCTCACTCCATATAAGCAAAGTTAATTCCGCTATTTTCTCTCCTGCTTTTGTGTTCCAATCTACTCCTGCTGCTTTGAGGTTATTGTAAATCTTCTGTTCTGCATCATTACGCTCTAATTGCTCATACTCAAATTGAAGATTGTCTATAACCTTTTGTATGGTATCTGCTGCTTTTTGAGCGTTCTTGTCTGGTATCCTGCCCATTAATCCCTTGAGGTAATCATCAGCATTCGGGGTCTTTTCCCCAAACTCACCACCCATCATGGCTATATTGGGTAGGTTTCTCTTATCACCAGATAAAGCCGCATTATGCGCGTTTCTAAATGCTCCCAAGGTAAGAAAGTATTTAAAACCTTCTGCTGCTTCCGCTAAAGCGTTGACAAGACCTATACCTATTTCTTCTTTTAAACTTTGTACTATTGCCTTGTTCTTTTGAAACCTTTCCGATGCGTTCTCAGTTATTTCGCCCATCATGGCTGCTTGTTTGTTGTAGTTGCCGATAACAACATTCATTACATCCAATTCTATCCCTGCGGCTTTTATCTTATCTATCATCTCCTGTTGTGCGGGAGTGATAAGGCTATACGCCTTTAACATTCTTGTTCTACCAGATAGAATTGCATCACCAATATTGTTATATGCCTCGACAACATCAACGCCCATGCGCCGTGCAGAAACTCTGGCAATCTCCCAAAGTTTAACGGTGTCTTCCTGTCGCATACCTCCAGTGACTAACTTCATGGCCTGTTGCATCATGTCTGAGGTATCTGCTGTTGAATTGGACATACGCTTCATGTCAGCAATCCATTTATCAGCATCTACCTTTATTGATGCGGCAGTATGTCTAAACGCTTCCTCTGCCTGTAATGCCTTTGCGCCCATCTCCATAAACTGCTTGGCAACACCTATAGACAAATAACCACCAATAGCAGTCATAGCAGTCTTAGCCATTCCCTCCATACTCTTGAGAGAACCAGCCGCCTTGTTTATCCCCTCAACGAATTGAGCGGTATTAGCCCATACGTTTACCCCTATACCCTGCATTGCCATTATTTCTTAGACCTCGGTTTCAAGAACAGTTTCATCTTTTCTTCCACTGGCAATTCATCCTTGCCATGATTCTTAATGCGTTCATTCTCAATCTTAAAGTATGCTCCCCATTCCGTAAGCTCGGCACTATCAAGGCTTGATAATAACTGCCTTACCGTCATCCCTAACTCTTTGGCGAGAGAGAAATAGAAGTATCTTTCCCCCCGCCCTCGGAGTTTTTTTCCATGTTCTCCGTGTCAGCATTAGATAGTTTATTCAGTCGTTGCGCTGCTTCAAACACTTTCTCAAGTGAAGCAGCAGCCTTACCACCTATCAAGTCAATGTCCTTGTCGGTAAAGATCCTCTTACCTGCATCGTCACAGATAGTCCTTACAAGGAGTTTCGCCCTCATGTTCGCCATATCACGAACAATATCCTTGCCGTCCGTTTTCATTATGGACTGTTCAAACGAGTCCCTTTCCGTCCCGGTCATCATCTTCACCTTGACCTTGCCACCCCATTCTGGTACATCAACTTCCTCTGTCAATACATCCTGTGCGTGTAGTATCTGTTCTCTCCCTAACAGCATGAATCCTCCTTTTAGCTTCCTGGCATTGACCAGCGTACTTCTCCATCAATTTCAATCGTTACGTTGCCTTCCACCTTTCCGTCTACCGCACCCGACAGACTAAACCCTGTCACATATCCGTCAAAGAGTGCCTTGCTCGGTACTGCCGATGAGTCGGTGGTGTTGAGGTAGTCCGTAAGCAATACGTCAAATGTCCGCTTCGTCCTGTTCGCCCTGTCTGTCTGTAATGCGGCATGGAGGGAATCTGTCGAGGCTGTTGACTCTGTGGCAACACTATACTGAAAGCCAAAGGTCATTTGTCCTTCGTCAATCATGCCTAACATTTTCTCTTTAGCGGTTGACTGTAAATGGGTAATGTCAACAATGGAAGGACTGCCAGATGGTACGCTGAATTGTGTCACCTCGCCAATGTCCTTCATTTTAGCCCCATAGACAACCATACTAATCCCTGTCGATGTGGTGAGCGTTTCCAATATACCGAGTGCGGTAGCAGCCACAGAATGAATAGTGTAAGCCCCATTGTTCAGGGTAGAGTTTGTCCATATCCGCATACCTGTTGTAAACCCTGCTGCTGCGAAATCCCCTGCTGCTGCGTGCCAATTAATAAGCGTGGCAGCAAAGTCAATAGCCGTGGTATTCCCTGTGTTGACTGTAGCCCCTGCCGCCGTACCCTGGCGTTGTATCTTACATCCTTGTGCTGAGTAGGCCATTATAGACCTCCTTTACGTTCCGCTTGTCCAGGTAATAGGTCCCGTTATCTCAACGGTGATATTGGCTTCGACCTTTGCATCTACTGAACCGGACACGCTAAACCCTGTGCAGTAGCCTTCTCCTGTAGCAAGTGAACTGGTAGGGTCTGGAAAGCATATACCCCATGCTCTCTTAGTCCGTGACTTCCTATCAGCGATCATTAACCTCTGGACGAGTGTTGCATTAGGTGTATCCCAGTTGACGGTAAGTGTTACCTGTCCTTCGTCCGGCAAGCCCATGAGCTTTTCCTTCGCTGTGCTGTCGAGGTCTGACACATCTATAACGGCAGCAGCACCCCCTGGGCCTGACACATTCGTTATACCTGTAAGACGAACAGCACTTGAGGCTGTAGTTGGTGCTGTCGTGCTTGCCTGCCAGTAAAATTTTAATCCTTGTCCTGATATTGCCATTTATTATCCTCCTATTCGTTAACCCAAATTGAGTAATCCTGTACCACTCTATATCCATCTAAATCCGGTTCAACGAAATCCATATCGTTGTCCAGAATGTTTTTAAAAGTTGCCGTCTGCATTACCGTATGAAGTGCAGAAGAAATTGAACGTACAGCACTATGGCTCGTTGCGTAAGCATCAAATTGAACCGTTATGTTCGACAGGTTGTGGAATCCATCTACCCCATACTCAGGAGAACACGCTATACGCTGATACACTATAAAAGGGAACGTGGGATTCTGCGGAGCCCTTAACGGATAAATGCGAGTCCCCACAAGTGCCACAATGGTTGCAGAGGTCGATAGATGCTGATAGATGTAGTTCTCTACCATTACGCCTTTACCTGTAAACGCTTGTAATGCTCTTTCAGCAGGAAATATCCAAGTGCCTTCCTCATTACGTCTATGATCTGAGAAATGTTGTTCTTAACGGCAGGTCGAATAAATGGAACTGGAGGATGTGTCACGCCATGAGAAGTAAAACCATACTCAAGGAAACGTCCAAACCATGCTTGAGGCCCAAGGAACACCCTCCATATAGCCTGACTGTTGCGTGACTTCTTGCTCTTTCCCATAAAGATACTATTCCTGACATGGCCTTTTCTAAACTGTGTCCGTATCCCTCCCCATTTAGAACGGCCCCCTATAGTCATCCCTGCATATTCGCCTTTCCCTTCCTCGATGTAACTAAAGTATTCAGACTCCTTCGATGCCACCTTGACGGCGTTTTTCTTGGCTTCATTCCTTACCAACTCCGCCCCTGCGTTAGCCATAGTGTTAGCGCCCTTACGTTGCACATTCTTTGACAGGGTAAGAAGTTCTGCTCTCAATTCCTCAAACCCTTCAAGTTTAAATTCGATAATGGACTGTGGCATTATGTCGCTATCCTCTCAAAGCACATCAACTGGTATTGTTCCGTTTTCAATTCAGGTCTGATAACCCCTTGCACCTCGTAAACATGAGTGCCGTTATGAACCGTCATCTTAGGGTCAATATTTACTGTCGAATATCTAAGGGTAACTTTGGTATCAACTTTACTTTGAAACTGCTGGCTTGCGAAATATTCCCTTCCTGATAACGGCTCTACGCTTGCCCATACGCCATCTATTACGGTTGTCCAAGACCGCACGAGTTCGCCTGTGATGGTACTCTGAGTCTCTACCAAGTTCCTTACCGTCACTCTGTGTCTCAGTTTCCCTGCTTGCATCAGTAGACTCCAGGTAAAGCATATCCGTCGAGCAATCCGTCAAAGAAAGAACGGCTCAGTTTATTCATATTGATAGGGATGATACCTTCCCTATTCTCGTACATCACTCCTATCTGCAATTTCATCCACGACTTGATAGGTTCAGGGCAGGTTGAATATCCGCTCCTGTACGTTATCGTGACAGCGTTTGGCACATCCCTCACATTGTCAGGCCATTCGTTATCGTAGGAAGGATAAATCCTTGCAGGTTCGCTCTTATAGTCCACCGTGTAAGCAGTAGCAGGGAACGTGGTAGAATCCCCGCTCGTTTCATCAAGGTATGTTATTACTAAGTCTGTCGATGATGCCGACAACGGAGGATACAGGAGAGTGATGGCTTCCGTGATTGAAGGAAAATCATCCATAAGCATTTCATATTCCCTCTGCACTAATGCCCTGCCCGTCCTGTTTTCAGCTATCAGAGTAACGGCTTTTGTCATAGAGCGGACTAACTCGTCCTCATAGGTCGAGTCTATGCGAAGGTGTTCTTTCACTTCTGCAACGGTCAACGGTAATACGGTAGAGTCGCTTGATATTCTCGTTATCACGATGCCACCCCCGATCTTACCCGTATGCCTAACTTGCCCCACACAACGCCATTTGTGGCTGTTGCGCTATATACGATCAATGGGACATCGTAATCACCCGCCCCAATCGTTGTACTTCCAAGAAACAGCCTGACCTCGCCCGTTTCATACCCTGCCTGACTCCATAGAATATGATGCGTTGCATTGTTGGTACTTGTTATGACTTGTGTCCCGAAGTTCGCCGTCATCTGCGTAGGGGTCAACACGGACAAATCAACGGCTGACCCGTTTGACTTGAGGATACAGTCAATGCTGTTGGAGTGTCCTAAATAGACAACCTCCCTCATGGCTTATCTCCTATGTGGCATCGTAGAAATGAATATCCCACGCTGGTATCGTTACCCTGTCGGCAGTTGAGGTAAATGCTCTCGTAGCGCATGAAGTTCTGTAATAGATTATCCCTGTTGCCCCAGAGCTGATAAGGTAGACATATGCTGCCACTTTGGTTGAGTCCACGGTAAGGGTGGCCTGTTGCGCCACGGTTATTTTTTTGCCTGAAACAGAACTATCAGCGAGGGTAAAAGTATTGCTTGATGCTGTTGCGACTGCTATGCAGTTATTTGCTGTTGTCTCTGCTGCCGTTGCTGTAGGGGCGATTGTGGCATCTCCTAAAACAATACGGCTAACACGATCCGTTATGATTGTTGCTGCTCCTGCCAGTACCACCGTTGAACACATCTTAGCCATTGTCCATACCTCCTTAATCCACGATTAAATGGATAGTTTTCGTTGTTGTCTTGCTCGCAATCGTCCGAGCAGGCGTTTTGCTTGTGATCTGCCTGTTGGGAGTCTTGCTTACCACCCTGAGTATACGGGCGATAATGTCACCTGCCGATGATACACTTAACAGGATTTCACCGCCTACATTCTTCTGTATGCCATCGAGGGTATTTAACAGAGCCTCAATGGTAATGGCAGACATATCGTCTGTTGTTATCTGGATACCATTCGCAAGGGCAAGGGTTATTTTTCCTGAAAGGTCGAATGCATCTGATACGATAACCTGTGTGCCGTCGCTCATTGTTACGGTTATCTGAATAGGCAAATCGCCTATCGCATCCCCTGCGTTGACATGGTACGAACCGAGGACTGACATGAGATATTCTGCGACAAGTTCTATCGCATCACTGTAATTCCTCTGCGCCCCGTCTACAGTAGGTAAAGAAGTTTCAAGGGAAAGATTTAATGCCTCGCCTACTTGAACCTGTGCGCCGTCATAGATAGTAAGGGTATATTCCGTTCCTGTGTCAGATTCAACGACAAGGGTTATCAAACCTGTTATATTCTGTTGGACACCATCAGCGGTCAATAAGACAAACTCAACGGTTATGTTGGCAACATCACATACGTTCTGCTGGATACCGTCGAAAAGTTCCAGTAAAAATTCAGAAGTTAATCCTATTGCATCCCCTACATTTTTCTGAATACCATCTGCCGTCGATACAATAGCCTGTAAAGGAACATCTGAAATGGCATTACCTATGTTCGCATTCACCCCGTTTGCGATAGACAGGCTCGTTTGAAGGGGTGGACTACCGATAGCATTCCCTACGTTCTGGTTCGTGCTGTTTGCCACAACAAGGTTTGTTTGTAATGCAAGGGAAGGAACACCACCTACATTAGACTGAACACAACTTGACATGGTGAGGGTGACGGATGCTCCCCCTGCCACATACTCATCTGCCCCGATGTCCCATGTGCCTGAGCGGGTTTCTCCGTCAATGTCGGTGGTGAATGTACCTGATAAATCTGTCCCTGCGTCTATTGCAGTCGTATCATTTGAGGCAAGGTGAAAATTATCTGCTGCTTCATTTACAAATGTAACGACTTTCTCTCTTAAAGTGCTTTGCGGTGATGTTGTATCTTCTGACAAATTGGTGGCGGAAAGGTCAAGCCCGCCATCAGGTTCTAAAACGTAATTTGATGCAGCTCCCTGCACCAAATTATTAACAACATTATATGTTCCCCCAGAAGCTCCCTGTACGTAAATACCTCTTTGACTGCAATCAATTATGGTATTATTATAAAGAGTTACACCGCAACCAGTACCACTTATATAGACATTTGAAAAACCTCTGCCCCAATCATAGACAATATTGTTAAAACAAAAAATATTACAAGTCGATGTTTGGGATATTCCTATACACAACCCTTCTACTGTACCCGTTCCAGATGCAAGAATAATATTTTGTCTAATAGTTACAGTTGCATCGGCAGTATTAATATTTACGCCAATCCCTAAAGGGCCAGCATCTTTTGCTGCACTATTATTTATTTGTAGGTAGTTTACGTTAGTAAAGGCTTCTTGTATTGTTAATGCTGCTGCCCATGTTTGTGATACGAGTAATCGGTACTTACTCGTGTTCCATTTTCCATCATGTCGTTCCGCAGTAGGAACTGTAATGTTGATATAATATGATGCCGAAGTGGTATACCCTGTCCCGGTATTGGCAGCAGTGGTATCAGACATTGAATAGCATTCAATGGTGAGGATACCCGCCCCACCCGTACCTGCACAGTTTGAGGTAAGGTCTGCTGCTTCTCCTGCTAAAGCAGCATTCAGGGAGGTATAGTCACCACCACTGGATTTTACTGTTTTTGTCGCGTTAGCCACTAATCATTTTCTCCTCAAGGTCAGCGACCCTGCTGATACTAAGCACCCCCTCTGTTTTAAGTGCTGTCTTGGCGAGGGTAGGAAGGTTGGCAACATCAAATTTGTACTTCCTGATTGCTATGGTAGGTTTTACATCTGCTGTGCTAAACAAGTCTATCTTCGGTTCAAGGTACTTCTTAACATCAGCAACGGACACCTTCGGGAGTTTGACAATGTAAAACTTTGGCAGACATTCGTTCTTTCCCCACTTGTGTCCGTCAGGTTGGACAGATATAACATGCCCCTTCTTGTAGGCAAATACATCCTTGGCAGCATCCTTGTTGTTTGTGTCGAATGCTAAGATAAGAAGTTCAGCCATTATTTATTCCTCCATACCCATTTTACGGTACAAGTTTTAGTTGACTTGGTGCACTTGGTAGCTGTTTCCCAAAAGCGAAAGGGACGGTTGTGCTGCACCCCCATACGTTGCACGCTGCTATGGTCAGGTTGTAGGTCGTCCCCTGTACGGCACTTCCCACATCCATTCTCAAAGAACCGTCTGCCTGTGCGGTCACGTTTGTTTCAGACCATCCGGTGAGCTGATATGAGGTAACTCCGCTCTGTGGATCACTGACGAGAAACGGGGTTGCGAATACGGTTGTTGCGATAAAGATTAAAGCGATTGATAATAGTGTTTTCATGTTCTGCCCCTTACCCTTCTCTCTGTTCTCTTTTCCGTATCGACCATCTGTGTTTCAATGACATCGGGAACATCACAAATCTTTACCGCACAATCTGCCCCTCTCAGCCATTCATATTCGCTCGTAGTTCCTTCGAGGATGTCGCCTGGTCGCACTATTTTGTCATGGAATAGATAACTGCCTATGGCTCTCATTTTTACTCTCATGACGAAATCACCAGCTTGTCATCGAAGTTACTCCAAATCTTATCTATCTCGCTGAGAGAATGGATTGCTCCGACATATTGGTCTACTGCTTTTTGAGCTTCAGATAACTGTTTCTGTGCTTGGCCCATCTTAGAGGAAAGGTCAACCCTGAGTTTCTTGACTTTCTTCTTGAAAGCATCCTGTTTCTTTTCCTCAAGGCCATACATGAACCGAGTTTTGAGCAGGTCGTTTTCAGGAGGGATATACACTTCTATACCCATACCAGCGGCAATTCCCAACCAAAATTCGCATGAGGGGCGTTGGTTCTGGTATTCGCTATTATGTGATGCAAAACCTTCAGCCACATATGTTTTTGCTTCTGTTTCAAGACCAATGACAGGTTGCATTCCTATATGTTCTACACCGATAACAGCAACATCTTTTATACGTTGCATTTCACCGACAACTTCACCATTAAACTTTTCTAAAAGCCTTTGTGGTCTAAATGTACCAAGAAAACGCATTACTTCTGGTTTGCCACCTTTAATATAAAACTGTTTTGTTTCTCCATGATTCGGTTCGCTTACTCCAACTTCAAAACCATACTTCTTTAAGATGTTTAAAGTAGTATCCTGCATTGCATTGTCTTTTTGAGCAAAACCCAAACTCATAGCGTGAGAACCGACATGATCTTTTCTTGGAAATTGAGAGAGATAACCTTCACCGTCAAATGCAGCAGCAAGATAACCAGATTCCCAAGACTTATCGTGTTCCCATACATCGCTTAATTTTAATATCTTGCTTGGTCTATCTTCTCTATGATGTTTGGTTATAAGTTCCTCTGTCCTTTTCCATCTATTTACATTCTCTCCATGAGTCAACCAACCATGTTTTTCTGATGCGATAAACTCAGTACCATCATCAAGATACACCTTGTAGCAAGGTCGCATTATTTCTGGACACTTTGTTACTTTAGTTTTTCTCCATCTGCGAGTTTTACCGTTTCCATTATACGGTTCTTCATCAAAAGCCATGAGTTCATCACCTTCCGACAAAGAAGAAGATTTTACCCACTCTAAATTTGGTGTGAGAACCCTTGTATCGGGTGAAAGACAGCCTACAGCCATATCTACCGCCCATACTTCGATGCGCTTGAATCCTTCCACGATTGCGAGGACGATCTGATAGGTTATGGAGTTTGTGAGATACCTACAGGTCTGTAAATCCAACGTCCATTGCTTCCTCTCATTCGGTTCAGCAAAGAACTTTAATACTTCTCCTATTGGATATGGAGTTGATAAGGGTATTAACTCAGGCCAGAACTGTTGCATATAGACAGGACATCCGATTGATGCGAGTCCTTTCATATATTCGTCTACCGGCTGACCACGAAAGTCTTTATCATCCCTTCTTACGAGTTTACCCAACGATGGCTCGTACCAGATGTTGTGTATCTCAAACCACCTGTCCCATTTCGCTCCTGGAAGTGGAACGCCATAGAGGTTATTGACTCCCCAATATTCAGCATCAACATCACCAAACGGTACACTCTCTTTGTTCCCTGCACATCCGACAATGTAAACCTTGTCCTTTTCACGCCTTGGAATCTTCATTTCATACGTCTTTTCCACGAGTCCGCCATTACCGTCTGGCAGTTGAATCGTGACTTGTTTACCCTCAAGCCTCATGTTACCTCCTTTAAGTTAAAATGGGGGAGGACTTGCCTCCCCCTTGGTTACGTTACGCTGGGCCCCAGCCTGTCGAGATAGTTGACAGGTTCTTGAGAGTGCCTTGGTTGTTGTAATAATTTTGCCTGTCGTACATTTCACGGATGCAGACTACCGAATACGGGGATTCATCCTGAGATGAATTCACCCCGATAGCGACATACCGTTTTCCGTCTTTCATGTTGTAATCGCTGATGCCAAGCCGAGCAGCCACTACACCGCCCACCGATACAAGGGTACTTGGCGCAATCAATGACAACTCGTTTGTGCTGTCAGGATTCTTCCTTAAAATGCGTATCCACGGGCTTCCAGCAACATTTGTTGCAGCGTAGAAGTTCTCCCGTATCACTGTGCTTGTGTTATAGACCGTAGAGTTGAACATCGTCACAAATGCCTGTGCCGCAACCGTAGCAGCAACCGAAGCACCGGCTACCCATGTCATCGCAGCAGCAGCAGCACCAACCGAAGCGGATACATATGCTGCCGTTCCTATCGTGATTGACAATGCGTTACTGCCCGATATGGTAGAGAACCCTATTGCGCCCTCCACCAGTTTTGCCGATGTCGTTACCGTTGCCGTGCCACTCTTACCAAGCCCTGCTGCCGTAGCAGATGAGATAGCCGAAGAACCCCCACCAGTTGAATTGCTTGCCTGGTAGAGTCCGGCAGTTATAAACTGCACGGCAGAACCAGTAAGACTCGATTCATGCATGACAACCCCTTGCAGGAAGAAGTCAGCATGTTTCACCCCCAACATATCATAGTAGGGGCTGTACTGGACTGCCGTATTGCCTGTCGTGCATCGGGCAACATTGACTTTATACTTCTCTAAAAAATCCATTGTTACCCCCTTTAAACTGCCAGTGTTTTCCCACCAAAAGCAGGTTTACCTGATGGGGTTTTTACTGCCACGGCCCACCGAGATGCTGTTGCTCCTGCGCAAGTATCAAGTGCAACACCAATCCATTTAGGGGTGTTTGTGCTTAATGACCCAGGAGACACATCAATCGCACCTGTGAAAAACCCTCTTGGCTTGAAATCTGTAGCACATACGGTATCGAAAGAAATACCAGTGCCAAGCCCGTCGTCACAGTAGATGTAGACAATACCCGTATTGCTGTAATTACCGATAGCTGAGTAGTGAGGAAGTTTCTCGAAAGTCCCCTCCCCATTGATAGCCGCTGCAATCTGAGTTGCTACATTCTCACCGCTTGAGCCAACACCGCTCACCGTACAGTAGTAGGTAAAGCCGTTAATCTTCAGCGTGACTGCGGTTGTGACATTCGATGTTAATGTGATAGTCAGGCAATCTGCACTCTTTGGCTCGTATGCTGTTGCACAGCCAAGAGTCATAGTTGCCCCTGATATTGCGCTTCCTGCATGAGTAGAAGCAGTAGCCTCGTACAGTGTAAACAACGCAGCGTTAGCGGCAGTACAGGACAATACCGTTCCCGCAGAACTACCACCAAGACCACAAACAACAGTCAAGTGGTTATCGTTTGTCCACGGGATTTTCTTCTGTCCAGACGTTGCCACTGTATCGAAACAGTGTATAATGGGTTCAACTCTTATTTTTTCGTATATTCTTTCCATGTCAAACCCCCTTACGGTGTATCCAAAATTACGAAAGGCGACACAGTCTTTGAAGTATCACCTTCAAGCCCTATAGCCTCAGTCAACCACGGTTTTCCATCGACTCTCCATGTAACCCTGAACACAACCCTATCAGTGAGGAACAGGAGTTCAGTTGATACCGCAAACTCAGGGCCAGAACCTTCCTTGATGAGATAATAGGAAAGGTCTACGAGACAGAGATCACCCTTTGTCCCGAGGGATGGCAACCTGTCAAAAAACACCACAGGTATTCCCATGAGAGTCGAAGGTAACGGGCCTTGTGCGCCGGAGAGTGAACCACCAGGGCCACCCAACCATACTGCGTGGCTGCCTGCATCAACCATACTTGCCAACTCAGGGATTGTAGTCTGAGAAGCGAGCCATACAGGATTGCCACCCATTTTTAGTTTGGCGAGCATCCCATAAATATCGGGGAAGTCAATCAGGTTTGCAGTCGCACGGTTGTATCCTATTGCAGCAGGAGCATTGATGACACCGATAGACTTGTTGATTCCATCGCCACGGATGAAATCATAATCTTCCTGACCTACCCTTGCTTTCTGCATCTGCCCTGTGATAAAGGAACTGCACGCAGTCCAGTTGTTCAGGAGTTCATTTGTGCAGACGATGTAAGCACCGATCTTCTTCGGTTCCATCGTGATCTGTTTCAGTTTCGCATCGGTTTCTGTCAGTGTAACTGCTTCGCCACCGTGGGTCATAATGACACCACCGTAGATGTTCTCAGCCGATGTCTGGTCGAGTGCCGGCATGATCAGCTTGGCATCGGGAGGGTCGCCGGCAGGAATAACTGTCGCACGAGGCTTAATGACAGCTTCCTGTGGCATAACCTGCCAAATCTCAGGTCTGAACTGTTCTGGAAGTGTAAAACCACCTTCTGCGCCAGTACCCATAGTCTGCGCCCTCTGTTCTGCTTCCTGTGCGAGAGCATCAAGGCGTTTATCCTGTCTGCCGTATTTCCTGTGGGAAGCAACAGCCCATGCAAACTCACCGATGTTTCTGAATTCCTTTTCAGGGTCGGGTCCGTCACCGAACTTCCTAATCTCAAAGTTGGGGAGAGGGTTTACAACCTTACGTGATTCCGCTTCAATCTCAGCGAGTCTTTCTTCCTCTTTAATTCGTGCCTTAACATCGTCTACAAGGGCATCAAGTCTTTTGTACTCTTTGTCCTCGTCTTCTGTCCGTTTCCTCTTTTCCGTATCGCAGGTATCGAGAATATCTCTCATGCCCTTGAGCGTGTCGGCAAGTTTCTTCCGCAACTGCTCTATCTTATTCATGTCTAAAGTACCTCCTTAAAGGTTAAGTCGATTCGATCTCGTTCTATATGTTCACGCCAAGGGTCATACTCCGGCTCTGGCTGTTTATTTTCTGACTTCCATGCATCTCTGCAATTCACGGCAATATCTGTCTGAGTGTATGCAGGATAAGTAACAGGACTGACATCCCACAGTCTCACTTTCTCAAGTGTTCGCAAGTCGTAGTCTTCCTTTTCTTCCCAAGACTGTTTGATTACCTGAAAGGCAAATGACATCTGCGTAATGTCGCCACGTTCCATACTCACGGTAAGGTCACGGGCAAACTGAGTGTCGGGAGGGTCTATGTCTACAGCAAGACCTTTCTCATCTTCACGCATAGACAATGTGCCTGCCTTATTTCTACCAAGGACATAATTGGCATCGTGATTGAACAATGCCCGCACATCATCCTCTTTGATACTTTCCGAGAAAGCCCCAGGAGCTATTTGTTCGCGGATACCCCAACCTAAATCAGTCTGGACGTTAAATACGGCAGCATGTCCTGTCATAGTGCGCTTACCGTCTTCACGCTGTTCCATCCTCATGTCTACGTCAAACGTCCTTTTTTCCATCTTCTCCATCGTCCTCACCTTCCTTCTTTGGTTCAGGTTCTTGTACTTTCGTTGGGTCTACCACTGGCGTACCTGCAAGGGTCATGTTCATAGGACGTAGGTACTCGTCACCTTCTGCACCCATAGGGTTCATGTTCTCAAGTTTTCTAATGTCATTGCTTGAGAGCCACCCCCACTCTCGCCCGATTTTATAGGCGTTATAGCGAGAACCTAAATCGCCCCTCATAAGCCCTTCCATCTTATGTTCAGCGAAATACTTCTTGCGTTCCTTAGGGTCTAAGAGGTCTTTAGAAATACTTTGTTCCCAATTAACACACCACGGAAGCATGGTATGAGTCGCAAAACTCAGAAAGAATTGTTCTGCGCTTGCAAAGGTTGCTGACTTGTCAGCTTCACCCAACATCACCAACGGAACATTAAACCAACGGGCAATCTCTTTTACCTGAAAGGTACGAGTTTCAAGGTACTGTGAATCAGAATTAGTAAGGGTTATTGGTTTCCACTGTAACCCTTCCTCAAGCACCATCGTCATCCTGCGTTTAGCACCCCTAAACTCATCAAGCGACTTTCTTAGGTTCGTCCTGCCGTTCTCTGATAATTTGCCAGGATGTTCCAAGACCGAATCAGGAATGGAGGCATTACCGAAGTATTGCGCCCCAAACTGTTCCGCACCTATGGCAAGACCGATACTTTCACGGGCAAGGGTTATACGAGATTTACCGGCTAAACCATCAGTCCAAAAATCAGTTAAATGCCAAATCCAATCTTGTGGGATTTTGATATATTGGAAATCTTTTTTAGCCAAATCGTCTTTGGGGACAGTATAGTAATAAAAAATGTTTCCATCTGATTCCTTTTCTATTTTAATGTGTGATGGATTTAAGGGCGTTAAACTAACTATTTCATCTAAACCATTATATTCTTTGTAGACAAAAGCATTGCCACGCAATAGAATATGGCTTTGAACCATTCTTCTAAATTGGAAAGATGATTGGTTTCTATTGGGCTGTGTATGAAGCAATTCATATAACGGATGTTTCTCTGCGGGTTCTTTACTCCCATCATCCTTTCGTTTGTAGAGCATCAGGGGTAATGACGCTAACGTACCTGACAAAATGTCAACACAGGCAAACACCGTTGATGCTGCAAGCGCAGAATCAGCGTTGACCGTGACCCCTGACTTGGTAGGATAGCTACGGTTTATCGCATCGGTTATAAAAAACCTGTCATCATTGACCGAGGCACGTTTATATAAGTAGGAGAGTAAACGGGTATATATTCCCATCTATAGAATTAGCGAAATTTCTAATGATTTGTATTATTTCTTAATGATTTTATTAGGTTGTTGTTCTAATTTCTTGAGTAAAGCATAGACATTCTGCCAAGACATTTTCATATATTTTGCTATTCGGTCATAAGGCATACCAAGAAACATTAAACCTATCACTACCTTTTCAGCACTATCTGGCATATTCTGAATTTGTTGAAAATAATAAACTATTTCATCTTTTTTTCTTTCTGCTATTTCATTAACGAGGTCTGAATAATCCACATTAGTAGTAACAGAAATAGAAAAATAATGTCTATGAGTTAAGACATCATTACCTCTATCATCTTGATTTACATATTTCTCTGCTTCCTTACATAATTCTTTACAGGTGTTTCTTTTTTCGCATATTCCGCAATCACCTTTTTTCATTGTCATCTCGTAAACACCACATTTTCTACCATAATGTTCTCTCTCATCCTCCTATATCTTGAGTGATTGTCCATATTGTTAAATTCATTGTTCATCGTAAAACCCTTTTGTCTCATCAGTTCACAGACGAGCGGGATATTCGTACAGGTAGGGTCTAATTCGACAAGAACAGACTTCAAGTTTTTATTGCCGAAGGTATAGAGTCCACCTTCTATAATTGCAAATTCTCCTCCGTCTACGTCAATCTTGATGTGCTGTGGAACTACCATGCCCTGCTTTTCAAGGTTGTCTATCGTTGTCATCGGACAATGGTCTTTATCGAAGAATGAAGCATCTACAAACTCACCACCCGTAGCACCTGCGCGAGTGTCCTTGTCAATCCACTTAACAAATTTATTTTCATTCGATAAGACCATGTGGATAGGGATGATATTCTTAAAACCGTTCAAATCCGCTATATCGGCAAGACGTTGAATATTAATCATTGAAGGTTCAAAGGCACAGACAATACCTTTCTGGTAAAGGCTTGCAAAGTAGAGGGTATACACCCCAAGATTTGCCCCTATGTCCCAAAAGAAGTCACCGTCCTGGAAAGAATTAATCCATGCTACAGTCTCTGGCTCCTTCTGCCAAAAGGTGTCATAACGCCACTGTTCAATCTCATTCTGAGGTTGCCACTTGAAGGGAAAGTCTACCATCCTATCCCCACCTTAAAGTTATTCGCTATCATTCCCAACTTGACTGCCGTTGTGCTGATTATCCATGCTCTCCGATAAGGTGAAGGTAAGATATGAGCAATAACAGGCTGTACCACTGCCATTATTCCCATAACAAGGTTTACCTCACTCACTTTCGGATGCTTACCTAATATCGGGTTGTGTTCGTGATACTTGTCGGGATTACGGGCGATTGTGTTCGTCTGCATCCAATCGACAGCGTGAGAGGCAAAGAACACACCTTCAAGGGCGAGGTCGGTCTTATTCCATGAGGTACAGCCGACAAGACAGAAGGCTAAGAGAATAGAATAGACGGTAATTTTGAGCATATAGATTCCTTATCAATGTCAATTAATTTCACTTTGCCAGTATCAATAAGCCATTCGGCATAAACCCAATCTTTTTCGGTGTTAATATCAAAACCATCATAACCTTGAGTTACATAGCCGGTTAATATCTCTGGTTCTAAGTCATTTATTGGTCGTATTTCTAAACTACCATTTTGAACAAATACCGGATTCAATGATTGAGTTGGCAATGCATGAAGATTTGGCTTTGATGAATCTTCATCAAATGGTTGTATGTGGTTGTTTTCAGTTGCCACAAACATTTTGTGTGGATGTTGTCCACATGGTTCAATAGCTTTTAACCAAGTACCTCTTTCATAGTTTTGCCATGCGTGGTAAATCATTTCTGGCGTTCTGAATGGATTTGTGGGACGAAGAATAGCAAAGTAGTCATACTCTCCGAATATAGATCGCAGGAGTTTTTGTTCTGGACCGCATCTTTGCTTATTTAGATTTTTGAGCCATTGAATATCAGGAGAATTATCCCTAGCATATTGTGCTGGTCTTTTAAAACAAGTAGCACCGTAATAATCAGCTATATATCCTATGGCATTAGAGTCAGTTGATACATAAATACCCTTAAATATTCCGCTCCTTTTTGCAGCTTCAATGGTATAAGCTATTAAGGGATGGTTGCCAAGCAGCTTAATATTTTTATTATGTATCCTCTTAGAGCCTTTTCTTGCCGGTATTACTGCAAAAATACTTTGTGTTTCAGTCATAGTACACCCCTCCATCATGCCCTGGATTTAAAAAGGTTGGATTTCGTCTATTGACGGTGAACGTGCCAAAGTACATATTTGTGTGATAGCACCAACCACGATATTGATAGTGTTTATACATCGTATAGTGCGGATGCCAGATAGATTTCAACTTGTCACCGCAATAAGGACACCGCTTGAGGAAAACGACTTCAAACCAATCAGGGTCGTAATCAGCGAATGACATATCCATTGTCCACAAGGATTGTTTCTCCTGTTAAACTTTTGCAATCAATACAGTAACGCAGGGTTGCCCTTAAATCGCTTTCAGAAACGAATTGTGGTAACGGTAGACTCTTTTTGTAGTTCTCCCTGAACTCACCTTGCAAGAGTTTAGGTGTATCTACCGCACCGTAAGCCATGCAGACAGCACGGAGACCGTATACTCCATACTCATTGGCAAGGTTCTTGATATAATTCATACCTCCTGCTTTACTTGCCCCGTATCCTGACGGTTTTCTGTATCCTTCAGGATAGTTCAGATAATTGCTCGCTATGAAGCCCTGGATACTACCGACAAAGATAAAGACTCCTTCTCCCTGCTTTGCCATGCGTGGCATAAACTTTTCTGCTGCCCTGTTTGCTCCACACAGATTGACATTGACAATCCTATCAAAGTCCTTATGAAAGCCACCTTTAGATGGTGGGAAGTCAAGGGCTGCGTTATAGAGAACAACATCGGGAGTCCTGCCCTGTAATACTTCCGTATCAAAGAGGTCAAAATATAGTTTCTTCTCCACGCTATAGCCAAGTGATACATCCATACAGAATACTTCATACCCCATGATTTCAAGCTGTGAGTGCCAAATAGGGCCGAGGTTGCCTGATGAACCGATAAGGACAGCTGGCTTCATAGTCATTTCCTTAAAAATTTAATTGTTAGATAAGATTCGTTATCAGGCTCAAATTCCCTATAAGCTGAATTTTTATAGGTTTCACGGACACCATTTGATATTATGAAACCTAAAACAGATTCTTTGGTAAATGATGCAAGGAGTCTTTTCATTTCCCGCTTAAATTGTTTAAATTCTTTGTCATCCATCTATCCCCTCCATTTCTTCATCTTTGCCACATTCGGTATTTCCTCTGCATAACAAATCTTGAAACCGTCACCCAATGCCACTTTCATACGTTCAAGACTATGCCTCATGGCGGTAAATTCTTCCGGTTCCATACTTAGCTTGTGGTCGGGCCCCTTCCATGCCCTGTTAAAAGTGAAATGACGTTCAAATATCCTTGCTCCCAACGCATAGGCAAGATAGGCCATAACACCTTTATCCCCGCTATGGACATAATGGTCAGAGAACCCTATCTGCGTATTAGGATACCTTTCCAACATATTAGGAATAACACGCATGTTCATGTGGTGAGCTTCGGGCGGATACTCGGCGGTACAGTGTAAATAGCAGAATTGGTCTTGCGGTATGTCATTCAGGACAAGTTGACTATGCAGAAGGTCTAATTGTGTCCAGTTACCACCTCCCACACTTATTATCATGGGCTTGTCGGTCTTTGCTATGCGTTCAATGAGTAGATAGTCCGTATGCCCTGCTGAAGCCACTTTATAAGCGGGTAAATCGAAGTTTTCAAGAAAATCAACGCTTTCTTCGTCAAATGCGGTAGAAAACAGCAAAATCTTGTGTTTTTTGCAGAATTTAACGACTTTTTCCCATTGTCGCTTGGTAAACTCAAGGGCGTACTTGTGTTCTCGGTAGGTTTTACCGAATGAGTTTTCATTTTCATAAGGTTTGTCGAGGACTTCTTTTGACCAGAAGGTATCTATGTTGCGTTTTTGCAGTTTGACTGCATGACATCCGCACTCCTTCGCTTTGAGCATCAGCTTACAACAGAGGTCAACGGAGCCGTTGTGATTGTTTCCTATCTCTCCAATAATCATGTAGTCATCATCTTTTATCTCATACTTACCTATTTTAAATACCCTATCCATTACTAACCTCCTCATACTTCCAGCTTTTCCTAAGATTGTCCTTTTCCCATAACGGTTGAAGGTTAGACCAATGAAAGCACTTTCTTTGTTCTTCTGGATTTGTCAAATCGAATAACTTACAGGGTTTTATATGGTCTATGTGCCAACCACCTTTACCGTAGTTATTCCATGACATATTGTCTTTAAATTGGGATTCTAAATGTTGGAGTAGAAATTCTATGCTACAACCAATTAACTCAACACTTCTGCCTGATTTATACTTTCTGCTAAATGCGCTTGAAATGTTAGCCCGAAGATTATGAAGCAAACGATAATGGAGATTATTTTCTAATCTCTTATTATGTCTATCAAGATAATAAACTCTTAATCTAATCTTATTGTCTTGATGGTATTTTCTACAATATGCGTTACGTTCGTCTTTGTGTCGATAATAATAGTCCTTTGCTTGTTGTCTCTGAAATTCTATTGTTTCATGATAATGTTTTCTTCTTTGTTCATTAATACTTTCCCTATTTTTATTAAGGTACTGTCTACTGTTAGCATTTCTTAAATCTTTATTTTTTACATGATCTATTCTTTGTTTTTCCTTACAACATACTTTACAACAATAAGCCAAACCGTCTTTATAAGTTTTACTATGATGGAAATATTCTGAAGTAGCAGGGTATTCCTTTTTACAGGAAGTACATACTTTAAACTCTTTCACAGCATCACCAAACCCCTATCTTCATAGACTGACTGTTGTTGTTCGTGTATAACGGCTCTGCTCAACCCCATTATCATAGCTACGACCCCATCAATGCGTTCGGTAGACTTTCCCTTATCCGGCTTTATGTTTCCTGCGGGGTCGTTTGACACAACTACGTTTGATGCCATCCAAGAAAGGACAGGGTTGCCACCATGAGCGATCTTTTGACTTAAAATCAGTTTTTCAAGTTCTTTGGTAGGCGCAGACATGGAGGCGTAACCCTGCCCGAAATCAATCAATTTGCGTTCAGCACGTTTATTATCCTGTGGACGCTCAAATCCTAAGTTCTGTAAATCCTGCATGATCTTTGTACTTCCCCATCTATCAAAGGCTATTTCCTGCAAATCGTACATTTCAGCATCTTTCATTATCTGGTCGAGTATCCATGTGTAGTCGATTACGTTACCTGGAGTTGCGGTGATGTATCCTGCTTCTGTCCATTCTAAATAGGGAACACGATCTCGTCTGCTTCGTTGTAGCATGTTATCTTCGGGGATAAAGAACCGACAAACCACTTCGTATCGTCCATCTTCGTCCTCCGGCGGGAATACCAGGACAAACGCTGATATGTCGGTTGTCGTTGAAAGGTCAAGTCCACCGTAGCATAACCGCCCCCGCAATCCTTCCTCGTCAACTGGAATGTTGCACGCCAACCAGTGTTCGGGCATAATCCACCGTGTAACAGCAGCCACTGGGATATTAAGTCTAAATCTGAGAAAGTTGTTGTATTCTGACGGCGTTTGCTTGGCAACCTTAAAATCCTCCCTTATTTTGTCTAAGTCAAAAATATGGTTAATGGATGGATTATTGCGTATCCATACCGCTTCATCGTCAGGGTCGTCCTTTTCCTTGTCGGCGATATACAAGATAGGGAGAAATTGCGGATCTTCTATCAATCCCTCTTTCACCTTGATTGCTTTCTCACGGACCTTCCACCAAATAGATTGAGGGTCATAAACTCCGGCGGTAGTGGCGACAACGATTAACTGTTGAGAGCGGGCATAGTTGGTTCCTGCGGTTAATACTTCCCATAGGTCGGGCGTTGGTTGAGCGTGGAGTTCGTCAAAGAACACCGCAGAAGGGTTAAGGCCATGCTTTGTAAAAGTTTCTGCGCTCAACACCTGATAGAAGGAAAATGTCTGTTCGTCAATGATACGCCTGCGAGAGTCAAGGACAGTGAGCCTTTCTGTCAAGCGCCTATTATTGCGTACCATTTCAGACATTGGCAGATAGGTAAGGCTTGCCTGGTCCCTGTCGGCGGCTGCACTATACACTTCTCCTCCGTGTTCACCATCAGCGACAAGCATATAAAGCGCCAACGCTGCCATTAATTCCGTCTTTCCGTTTTTCTTTGGTATCTCAAGATAGACTATTCGGTATTGTCTAAGACCATTCGGGAGTAACGTGCCAAATGCCTTATCAATCATTTCCTCTTGCCAGGGGATAAGAGAAAATGGTCGTCCTGCCCATTCGCCTTTCGTGTGGCAACAGTAACGGGCGATAAACTCTTTTACCCTGTCTGCCTTGTGCTTCCCTGTTTTAGATAAGTTCGCTTTCGTGTTCCGTGTCCTCATAGCGGTAATGTCCCTCAAAGGCTATAAACGTGAAACCAAGTGTCTTGGAAAACTTTTCAAGCTGTACCCAATGCATCCTGCGTATTTTGCTAAGTGCCGACTCTTTGTATTCGTTTTCCTCTTTCCCTGTCCCTGCATCGTATAACCGTGTTTGTTCCAACAAGCTGCGATTCGTGGCATAGATAGCTTTGTCCAGGTCTTGCAAGGTCATGACGACTATGCAATATTCACGGAAGATAGGTGCGGTGAACTGGTTTAGCTTTTTGGCCTGGATAAGATCCGGCGCAAGGTTATTCCAAATAGACTTTGCTTCCTTCGGTAAATCCTTTGGACACTTAGGAGGACGGAAAGATACGACAGGTTCACCCTGAATAAACCCTGGTTGTTGTCCTTCAAACTTTTTTCTACCAGACGACTTCTTTATGTATGGCATAACCCCCCAAAAAGATTAAAGCTAAAAAATTCACGGAAAGAAGATCGGAAGA
>ERZ869925.105-NODE-105-length-48387-cov-33.713420_pt1 | contig 48387 bp, 68 predicted proteins | sample MGYA00579311_ERZ869925 | MGnify/ENA primary metagenome ERZ869925 (study PRJEB32216, sample SAMN09231817) | wastewater metagenome | place: USA: Maryland | collected 2016-07-30 | study: EMG produced TPA metagenomics assembly of the PRJNA472060 data set (Reclaimed...
TACGTTCATCGTTCATCCCATGGTAGGTCCATCAGGTCGACTGTCTGGCCCGAGAACTTGTGCGTTGTGTCGGAGAGGTAGTTGATCTTGCCGTTTGTGAGGAAGTAGTGACACACGTGCGGCTTGCCCCACCTTTGCCACCACGTTTTCACGGATGGGCTGAACGTCGGCAGATCCATGTTGCCGTTGAATGTCCACTTCGCCCCATTCGAGAAAGGCTTCTCAACGGCGATAGCGTGCGTGCACTCGCATCCCTGACACCAATGAACCCAGCCTTGAGGTGCGTGTTCGGATCCTTCGGTGTTCACGCATCCGTCGTGACCTGGCTTCGTGCAATATGTGAGGCGCTGTAGCTTCATCACTTCCCCTTGTACTTTGGATTGGGGGCTACTTCAACGCAGCGATACACCACCTGTGGAAGCATGTACATCTGATCTCCCACAAATGTGGGAGTGATGATGGCATCGGTGGTCCACTTAGCGCAGACGAGTTTCGGCTCGCTGTCGCATGAGGAAGTAATCAGAACGAGAGCGATCAACATCGGTTTCATGAGTTCTTTCCTTCTTTGAAGTCAGCGAACCGATGATACGCTGCCCAAATTGCCAAAGCAATCGCGATAAAGGAAAGTACACCGACGATCCACGGCTTGTACGCGGAGAGCGTCTCGAGTGGCGATCGGATCTCCTCAACCGCACCCGCTACTGCATCGACCTTGCCAGTCCAGTTCGGCACTGCTTTATCGACGACTTGCGATGTGCCTTCAGCGACTGCGGATCCTACCGCCTTCTGGATCGTCTTCGATGATGACACGCCGCGGCCGCGACGCACACCCAGAATGTTACGGCGGTCATAGACGGCGACGCTGACGCGATCTCCCTGATTACCGCCTACGACTGTAACGCTCTTGCTGTCCCAGTCAAGTAGGAACGCAATGTGACCAAACACACCATTGTCGTGGCCGTTCTTATCAAGGCGGCGGAAGATCACGCTGTCGCCAATGCGCCAATCATCATTCTCGACTCCGATACCCCACTTCAGATGCGCACGCGCGAGACCGTGCTTCATGGCGCCGATGCCGTTCAGCAGAAGCATCGCGTCATGGAAGTACGCGCACCACGGTGTTGACATCGTGTTCTTGTTAGCGCCGCCTCCAGCCTTCTCAATCCAGTCCTGAACGATCGGATTGGATATCTTGCTGCCGTCTTCCAGTACCCACTCGTGTGTGCCAATGTACTTGCACGCCATCTTGATCCACGATGGCGCCGTCGCCGGCGGAACGTATCGCCCGCCCTTGATCGATTGATGTCCCGATGCCATCTTTATTTCTCCATGGACAAGAGGCTGCCACGTGCGTCTCTCGCAGGCATATCGTGCATATCACGCATCGGCTCCCATGCTGATCGATAGTCAGTTTTGTAATGCGTCGCAATGCGTGCGCACATAACGGCGGCGACGATCCAGGCAATCGCGCCTCCTCCAAGAATAGCATATCCCTTGATCATAGCAGCTTTATCCCTTCGGGGTTGATAACCACAGGAAGCCATGCGCATCGGCAGTTCGGGTGCACCGGAATAACGCCGCGTGCCTCCTCGAGAGTGAACTCGCCCTTCTTTTCGAGATCTTCGCATTCCGGACATACGTTCTCATCTCCAGCGGTAGCGAACTCACTCATTACCTCAACGCCCTCGATACCCGCCTCTTCATAGGTGTTGAGTGTTGCCTCAGCGTGCGCACGAATGACTTCGGTTCTCGCAAGCATGCGAGCTCGCACAATACCGATCCCGTCGACCGCTTGATCGATGTCGTCGGCGATAGACTCCATGCTCTCGCCTCCCGCCATACCTTCAGCGAGGGTCCGGCTAATCTTCGTATCCATCGCCTTGCTGATGCCTTCGAGATCCGAGTACGCACGGATGTAGATAAGGCCAACAGCGTCTGCGTGTATTGGTCGATAGAAGCCGCCATCGATCCAACGGTCTGATATCTCAACGCCATCGCTGCGCATCGATCCAGCGGCACCGGCAAGTCCTTTCTGATAGGCACTGCGTAGGTAGATGTTCTGCCACGACTTCGATGCGGCGGACTCCATCGGTACGCCTTCGGTACGTTCTAGCAGGCCTTGCTTTACCATGCGATCTAGCCAGCGATTGAACGCAGCTACTTTCGCCGTGCGCGTTGGGAAGTCAAAATCGCCGGCGTTCGTGATCATGCCGAAAGCGTTGTCTGTGATGATCTTCTTTCGGATCTGTGACTTGATCATCTTGAAACGGCGCACGAGCTCTCGCTCATACTTCGCGCGTAGCACTGTGGTCTTCGTCGGGTCGCGACGATCACGTGTACTGTGCGTATGTGCGCAGTGTTGGTGATTACGCTGGAGCATGGATCTCCTCGAAGATCTCGGGCCCGAGCACAATAGCCTCGTTGAACATCGTCACCTTCGATAGATCGAAGTCCGGCGGTACCTCGTACGACAATGTGACATGCGGCTGATACTGCGCATAAGTGTGATCGAACCCAAGACACTCCTTCAGCGCCTCATGACGATAAGACAGTGACGAGTTCGAGAACGACAGCACAACCGCATTCTCGCCAAATCGTTCGATGCGGCGCGGACCGCCTGGACGTACAATCAGATTACCCGTCTCGCTCGAGCTCCAATCCTCAGACGCCTTCATCCAATCCACAGGGGTGTTAGAGTACGCGAGCGTGACGTGCATCTCCTCGGGGCTCATCGGCTTGAGGCCTTGAGACTCCGCCCACTTGTGAATGAACTTCGAATTCAACACAGCACGCGCGACATACAGCGGTGCTGGCTTCATGTTCACAAACGGCTTGCGAGCATTCGAGATCGGCTCTTCTTTCTTCGGCTCCTCAGCAACAGGATCTTTCGCAATCGGCTCACCTGTGGCGGGATCCACTTCCGGAACGTCGGGCAATTCCAGATCCGTCTCGTACTCACTGACCGGCGGCATATCAAGGATCATCTTGCGGAATTCTTGCTCAGGCACAATCAGTGGTGCACTGGGCGAGTTCGCGTACGAAACAAGAGCCTGCGTGCGCTGCAGGGCAATCGCTGCTTTCTTCTCTTCGGACACCTGAGTCTCCGACCACTCAACCCACCACTCGCCTTTCGGCTTAGGCAGATTGCCGGTGTCAATCAGGATCTTGATGAGCGGCCGAAGAACCTGGCGTGTGGCGAAGTTATTACGGCGCTCGCCAATGCGATCAGACCAATTACCTTCATCTTGGGATGACGCAAGTTCACCGGCCTCAGACCCAAGTAGAATGCGCATCGGAATTCCCTGCGATCCGGCAATCACCTGCATAAGTGCCGTGAACGTGGGTTCCACGTCTGCAATATCACTACCTAGTACGGTGGCCTCAGTTCCTTGTGTCATAATGTGGCGACGCAGCTGATTACTGAACTCATCGGCCTGCTTCTTCGCCTTCTCGATGCGATCTTCGTCAAGATCGAACTCTTTATCCACGTTAAAGTGGATGCCGCGATTTGCGTTCAGCCAGAACGCCTCAGCTGATCCGCCGAGTACTTTCTCGAGATCTTTAAGTCGATTGTAGATCGGCTCAAGGCACGGTACTCCGAACACATCATCCTGGTCGAGCGAGTCGCTAATGTGAATGACGCGTGAGTGGTCGACACGGAAAGACTTCGACGGCAACGACTTCTCGCCGTAGCTAATATCTTTCGACGGATTGATCTCATATGTCTTGGGTAGTCCGTAACGCTTATCCTTCGGTTCGCTTACCCACTCGACGACTCGGCATGCGAGTTCGCTGTACGGAGCAACATACGCCAGCGTCTTCTTTCCCTTCAGAGGAACGGACAGTTCCTCGCCGCCATCGAACCCGAGCAGCAAGATACCGTGACGTCCGATGCGTGAGATACGGTCAGCACGCTCGATGTATGACCACAGGTTCATGTCCTCGAACAACTTCTCCGCAGCCGCGGCGAACGGCGAGTAGTCAGCGTTGGGCCCGCCCGTGTTATCTTTCTTTGCCGAACTACTACCCTTCTCATCTCGGATCAGCGGCACGTCCGCCCACGTTGCTTGCGGGTATGCGCCAACGATGCGATAGGCGATGTCATTACGGCGATACATCGCATAAAGATCTTCGACTAGCAGAGAGCGACTGTATCCAAAGATCTGGTATAGATCTCGCTCGCCATTATGCGAGAGTCCGAGGAACGACGCGAGACGATTACGCAGCAGCGTGTAAGTGCTCATAGAAACCCTCCTTTGGAGCGCCGCAACGGTTCAACCGAGTAGCGCAGTGCATCGATGACGTGGTTCTTCTTGTCGACCAGCTTCGGGAGGATCTCACCTGTTTGGTCATCTTCCTCAAATCGGTACATCGTCAATTCATCAATCGTGTGGATGCAGTCCGGATGCACCACGATGTCGTAGTTCTTCAGAAACTCAATGCCGTCCTGAACGCTACCCTCACCCTTCTTGGACGGACGGATATTCGAGAACCCATGACGACGCATGTACGAGATAGTCTCAGGGCGTGCGCTATCACCAATCAGCGGCCACTTGTTCGAGTCGGGTACTTCTCTGAAGAACTCGGGAGTGTGGTCAATCTCGAGGCCCACTTTGTACAATTCTCGGTACACATACAGCGTTCGCTCAAGAATGAAGCACACGATGAGTACAGTTGGATCAACACTGAAGCCCCAGTCGGCGCCTTGATAGAACCGCTTGCAACGGGAAGCAAGATAATCAATCTCTTCGCCGTCTCCTATGCTCCAGTTCTTAAACACACGTGCATCGGATTTGGTATCGTATCCGCCTAGCCATATGTGATTGTACTTATCGATATCGCGTCGCTTGTCGCGCTCCATATCACGCGTCAGCGTATCCGGAAACCAAGGATTATCCTTGTACGATGTCTCGATGACGAGAGCATCTTCATCGCCTTTGAATTCATGGCGGAAGGTGCGATCGATGATATCCGTCGGGTACTTCGGGTTCCACGACGCCCAAATCTCGCTATTAGGTGAGCGGATCGTCGGATACAGCAGCTCCCATGACACCTTGGACAACCGCTGTGCTTCTTCTACCCATGCGCGCTTGTAACCTTCCAACGACTTGATCGAGTCGCTGGTGTGGTTCTTCATGCCTTGGAAGATGATGTGCCCTGCGGTACGCGTGCGATGCTCGAATGGTTCAAGGATATTGATCCACTTATCCAGAACGTCGAAACAATCGTTGACGCCCATCATGCGGATCTTATCGTGGATCGTCTGCTTGGACGAATGCTTCAGTGTCGCTTGATGCTCACGCACGCATACAGCGCGCATACTGCGATCGAGCACGCAGTCTTCGACAAGAAGCTCAGCAAAGAAGTGCGACTTCATTCCACCACGTCCGCCATGCAGACCCTTATATCGACGTGGATAGAGCATCGGCTCTAGCTTGTCGATCGTCTGCAGGCGAACTTCGCCGTCAAGCGGCATGTTACGTTCCCGGTGTGCGAATGATCTCGCGAACGATCTTCGTGACCACAGGACGATCCGGATTACTGCCGAGATCGACGTGCTCGCCGTAATCGTTGCGGAAGCGTGACGACACGATCTTGTTGTAGAGGCCGGACTGGAACCCGAATGTCTTCAGGTTCTTCTGTCCGGTTTCCTCCCACCATGATAGTGAAAGTTGACGAGCAAGAGCAAACGCATAGGCGAACTCAGGATGCGACTTCGCCCAATTGCGCAAGGAGTTCTTTGTGACGTTGCACGCGACGGCCATTTGGTTCTCGCTCTTGCCTTCACGCCCGGCGGCAATCACGATGTCGCACATCCTCTCGTTATACAGTGACTCCGAGAGGGGCGGACGTCCGACCTTTCGGCCGCTTGGTGCAGCACGTCCGCGCTGATGCGGGCGACCAGTGGCGAGCGTACCTTTGGAACCTTTCTTCTTCGGCTTCATATCCATACCAAATTTTTCGGCTTACAAAACCCGGCTAACGCAAAAGCGCCCCAATGTCAATGACTAACTCTCTTTGCTTCTGGTATTTTGTTACGATACGATGCGAGGTGATTTCTTGAAAGGGAAGCCCGATGTCGATTGAGAAGTGCAATGAATACCGGACACGCATGCAACTATCGATGCCGCGCACCTGCGAGGAGTGCGGACTCGGCCCATGCTACTACGCTAAGGATGCGGTGGCATTCCATGCGGCCATTAATGACTCCTCCATCCCGTTAGGGATATCGGGATCATTGACGAACACCACTCCTATTCCGAGTAGAGAGGCATTAATGGAGGCGATCGCTGCTCACGCGGCACATCATCCGACGATGATCAACATTGACTTCAAGACGGGACAGACTATCAATGCCGTCACGTTCGAAAAGGCTATCCACCATACATCTATCACACGTGCTATCGCCACGGAACGCATTGAGACTGGCGAAGCTGTATGCGTATTCATCGACAACGCGACGGGGATGGCGTATGCCTCGAAGTATCGGTCCTAGACGTTGTCGTCTTAGTGCGCAGGGCATCACCCTTGTGCAGAACTCAAAGCAACTGCAACGCACCCATGGCATTCCCCCACAGGATTGGCGCGGGACCATCACCAGCATCGGCTTCACATCGTACTTCAACATTCACTGGGATCACAAGATCGCGAAGACAATGTGGAACCGTAAATACATCGAGGTAGAAGATGATCGTGCTGAAGCATCTAGCACGCGAGTTCGATTTGGACCCACGCAAACTACGCCAACGCCTTCGCAAGCAGTTCGGGACGAATAGGCGCTGGCAATGGCACGACGAAACAGATCCCCATCTGATAGAAGTCAAGGCCTTCTTGTCAAAGCAGCGTGGATCAACGGCGACGAACTCCTTGTCCAGTTCAAGCGGCAACACAGCTATTCCGCCTATCTCTACCACCCCGAAGTAGAACTCTTTCAATCCTCTAATCTCAAAGGCCTGAATATGCTCGCCCCTGCATACCCTCAACCATTGAACTCAAAATTACCATCGAAGTTTGGCTTTTACTGCTGGCGAGGTGATGGCGGGTTCTGCTTCCATAACTTCCACGCAGCATACGCGGCGAAGTGGTTTCTCGACTATCTGCTAGACGATGCGGAGTTCAAGTGGATTGATGACGCCACGATTATCACCCAGAACGGGTTCAAAATCCGTGGCGAACGCGATACTCTGGAACTCATCATCGATTATATCCCAACACGTGAAGAGCGTGAGTGGGAACCCCCATCGCCTTACATCGATGAATATGCCGTGTTCGCGGGCCGTAAAAAGAAGGTTGAGTTGCCGAACGAACCGACACCAAAGCCCCGCAAAGAACGTCCGAAAGTTGCCGAGGAAATCAAAGTGTCGCGTCGCAAGGAGAAGATCAAGACCGGTGACTATATCACCGTCGGACAAATTTGCGAGGAGCTCGGGCATCACCCACGCGAATGCCGCGCGATCCTGAGGGCTCTCAACGTGCCTAAACCGGCACATGGATGGGCATGGCCGCCGGCGGAAGCTGCCGAGATCAAAAAACGGCTGGCAAAAAAGCTCGCCTAGTCTTATAGACCGGCACTGCTCCGGGGCCCTAGTTTACGCCTCCGGCAGTCTCCGGCCCTCCCGAGGTACTCTCATGCAACACCGGCAAGTTGTAAGCTGGCCTAGTCTATGCGTGGCGGGGCTATGTTTTAGCATCACGATAGGCGTTTTGTTTGCAGATGTGATCGAACACGGCATTACGGTCAATCATCTGTACATTCTGATGGGCCTCATCATCGCCTTGGCTGCCCTGGAGATCGTGGCTCAGGCCACAGGAATGCGACGGTTCGTGTTCTTGCTGCTCGGGTCCGTCGCGACGATCATGAGCGTTGGCGTAGGAGGAGGTCGATCGTCCGCACAGATTGAGCTGCAAGAAATGCAGTACAAATCGCAGCTCGACGCGTTCCGAGAATTGCAGAAGCGCATCACACGCGACGACAAGCGACTGATCGAGTACCAAGTCGAATACCAACAGCGTAGGAACGTGTGGCAGAAGGCCGTTGATGAAAGTACTGAGAAGTGCAAGGCGCAATATGGCATCACGGCATGTAAGTCTGCGAACAGTCAGCGCGATAAAGCTAAAGATGATCTTGAGGCTAAGCAGCACGAGATCGATACGCTGGAACAATCTCTGACGGTGCTTCGCGAGCAGCTTGTAAAACGACAGCCCCAGCGAGACAATCAAGTTCTGCGAGGAATATCAAATCTCATCGCACTCATCTTCTTCATTGACGAAGAACGTGCGTTCGAACTATTCAAGAAGTTGTACCCCTATCTGGTCGCATTCATGGGCGAAGGCGGCACTGTCGCGTTCTTCAACAACGCATGGGGTGTCAAGCGTCGAGAGCAAGAGACATCGATGCCGCCTGAAGCACCCGTAACAATTGGTGACATCGCACGAGACCTCAAAATTGAACCGCGTCTAGCGCGTAAACTTGCACGAGAACACAACATCCCTAAACCCGCGCACGGACAGTGGTCATGGACAAGAGCAGAAGCCGAGGAAATAAAGTCGAAGATTGGGCCAAGAACGTTGAACTGATCATCGCGACGCGTAACCCGATCATGTACGCGTCCTCGGGTGAGCCATTGCACGGCTTCCTAACAATCGATGAGGATTTTAACCTGTACTGGGCCATGAGTCCTCGCATGGCCACTGTACTCGATGATGAGGTATGTGCTCTCCGGTTCCTCCAGCAGTGCAGCATCCCTCGGGAGCAGGTTATATTCCTCAAGCGCTAAGGAACGTCCAGTAAGCGCCTCGGCCGGTTCGAATGTACATTTCCTCGTTCGATCCGGGCCGCGCCCAGGAACGCAAATTTACCATGCATATGCAATTCGATCATACCCGCATACAACCGTAGCCGGTTAACCATTTTTCTGTTGCCATCGCCATTGCAGATCACTTATTTCTTGTCCATCGCAAACCCGATGGAGAACCCGATGCCTGAACATCATGCGCATATGATCCTGTACTACAGGCATCGTATTCGTGAGCTTCGCAAATGTCGGGATGCCTTCTCGCCTCAACTTTACCGAGGGCTTATGCGTGCGCATGAGAACTGTCTTTGCTACTACTTCAACCACTCCCGAGAGGACTAACACCAATGTCTACCCTTGAACAGCTCAATAACCTCCGTGCGCGTAACAACCAACCGCCACTGAAGGCGTGGAAAGAAAGCAAGGCTAAGCTCGCCGAAGCGGTCATAGCGCTTTCGAAGAAGCTCAGCCCTCCCGATACCACAGGATACTTTTCGAAGGATGGCAAGCCTGTCGTCGTCAAGCAGCTTCCGCCTTCCGGTGAGCTGAGCATGATGGCGAAGCGTCGTGAGCAGATCGAGCGCATCGCCGAGAAGCGCATGAACGGAGTCGACACGACGTCTCTCCCCCCGCCCGCATCGGTATCGCAGCCAATGCGCGAGAAGCTCCAGGTCTTGAAGGAGAAGTCCACAGGAGATCACGTGACTCTCGCGGATATCGCGCGCAAGATCAACATGGATCCGAAGATCGCACGTGCGCGCATGCGTCGTGCAACGGTGCCTAACAACATCGTCGTCGGCAAGCACAAGTTTGTGCGAAGCGCAGAGCAGGCGATCATCGCTATCCTTCGCGGGAAGAAGTCGTGATCTCGCTCGAACACCTCGTGCGCAAGCATGGTGACGTGACGATGTGCAGTTCATTCGAAGAGCTGTGTCGTCACGCCATCTCCGCGCACGAGAAGACGAGACTGTATCGCTTCAGCACGATGATCGCCGTGGTGTATCCCACGGGGAAACCCGACATCTACTTCCAGGTGGTGTCATGCAAGTGAACCACTGCGCCCATGTCGGCGACTACTATCTACACCTGCAAATGAATACAGCGGACGATGTGCGCAGAGGGTACGCCTACTGGGCGGCGTACTACTTCCTGCATAGCGTTACGCCACACGATTGGAGCTGGAAATGAAGTTCTACCTTGACGGTGAAGAAGTCACGTGGGAGGAATTCCGCGAGGCGCAGAACACGAACTTTCGTGGGTACACATCGTACCACCAAGAGTACCCGGTCAGTCAGCAGATCCTCGATGATGCGCACACAGCGAAGGAGCTGATCACGCTGACGCTGATCGTCATCGCGTTCGTCTCTTTCATCATATGGTTGATCCAGTGAGAGGCGGTAAGTCATACGCGATGTTGATGGCGCTGCCGCGTAACGCGAAGGTAGTATGCACGTCCAACGAGTCGAGGCGATTTCTTCGTCGTCTTGCCGTTCGGATGGGTCGCGCTGACATCACGTTCCTCACTCCAACGCCTGCGAAGCCGAAACCTCGCAGGCGCTGAAGCTGTCAGAAGCGATAGCCGACGGTGGCGAGCAGTTGCAGCTCGGTAGGTTCGAGCTTGACGAGACCCGCGATCGTCTCTCCGTTGAAGCGCGTCACGCGACCTTCAAGGCCGGTGAACCATCCCTTGCCGATGTCGAGCTCGACACCTGCGCCAAGACCAATGCCGCGGAAGCGTGGCGCGTCAATGGGGATGCTCCAACTCATCTGCTGCTCGGTGTATGTCGCGAACACGTACGGCAGCGCACTGCCGTGACGGTAGGCGGCACGAGCACCAATCGACCATGCATCGCCGAACTTAGCGGATAGCAAGCTCGGCTCGACATTGAACGCAACGTTCTTGAACGCGTACTCGGCGAATGCGCCAAAGCGCACGTTGCCGGCGACTGCCACATCACATCCACCGCGAACAGCAGCGACATGACCTGACGAGCCGATGCCATCAGCAGACAGCGGTCCAACGCTGATCTCGGTCGTTGCCATCGCACCACCAACACCGCCACGAACGTAACACTGCGCGTTCGCAGCCACTGTGGACGCCACCAACACGAGCATTGCAAGTTTCAGTCGCATGGACTTCTCCCTGGTAGGACATCAAACTCCGATGCCCGTGACGCGAGATGGGCACGGGCATCGGTTACAGCAACAACAGCGGCGAGATTACATCATGCGTCGCCCACTGTCAATGCAATGCGCTGCGATTTTCAACAGCCTTCTTCGCAACTACCACAACTTGGCGTCGGGTGCTGCGCTTGCGAGCGTTGCGGATCTGCTCCTTCATCTTCATCTTGTCGCTAAGCGGAAATACCCAGCGACCTTTGTTCGAGTACCCTTCCTTGCGCAAGATCGATCGCACCCGCTTTGGCGTGAGCTTCATTTCTCTGGCAAGTTGGACTGCGGTGAACGTCTTCATTTCCATCTCCATCATCGCGGTGCTACCGAGCATGCTCAGTGCTACCGTGTCCATCCAATCGCACATCCTCCACAGGAAAGTCAACTGACTTCGCCTACGCGCGCATAATGCACACGCGGGGGCACGCGCAGACTGCGCGCACGCACACCCCCGCACGTACGATATATACTCTCTTTTTAGTCGGAGTAAGAAAAAGGTAACGTACATCATGATTGTGAGAACTTTTCCTTACACCGCCAACCGACTGAGAGAACGTCGGCAGGGTATTTGTTAGGAAAAGTTCTCAGGCCAACTTCAATGTTTACCGGCATAACTCCAGTTGACAATTTTTGCGGCGTTGACACTTGGCGGTGTAAGAGTATAATAACAAATCCACCTTAACAAGTTCTATTTTTCTTACACCGCCAAAGGGCCGACAATGAGTGATGAAATCACAAATACGCATGAGCTAATGAGAAGTTTTCGTATCGTTTTTGCACGACACGAAATTGCCGAGATGATCGGAGTGAGCTCCGTAACAGTTCTACGCTGGGAGAAGCGTAAGCATCTCGCATCAGGTCGCTACGCTAAACGCTTTGCGAAAGCGATCGATGCGCTGGCCGATGAATTCGCCCATCACCCGAAAGTGTATGACGCTATTCGCCACTCGCTGCGCGTTGTTACGAGAGAACGTCGATGATCCACTTTCTCAAGAAAGGCGAGCGTCGTCCAAAAGACTCCGTGTATGTCGATTACCCAAGCATCTGGAGTAAGCCCCGAGGCTGGGACGTTGGCCAGTACACTCTGTGGATCCTACAGAACCCTGTCATGCTGCGCGAGCTTCCCACGCTCAAGGGTAAAACGCTGTGTCTGTATAAGCGCGACGACGCCCTCGTAACCTACGCGCATATTCTCGCGGCGCTTGCCGCGCTGCCGATCAAGAAAACAAAGAAGTAGATACCCACATGCAACCGGGGTTGTTCCTGATTTCTTAACCACGTTCGGATATAGTGATTTGCGTCAACCACTGAAGGAGAACTGCCGATGACCAAACTGACCAAATCGCAGATCGCTACGTTCGAGAAGCAAGGCGATGCGCTGGCGCATTTCTTCCTCGACATCAGCGCGATCTTGTCGAAGCCGATCGACCGTAAGAACCGCAACAAGCTCGTGCAGGTGAACAACTTCCTCAACAAGGCCAGCAAGGTGCTCGCCAGCATCACCAGCGACGACGAAGACGCCGACGAAGGCGACGACGAGTAGTCAACAGGCGGGCGCGAATGCCCGCTACTACTTCCACAGGAGAGAGCCATGGCACACTATCGAGCTATCCCAAACACCCGTAGTTATGATCTCGTTGGCGATGCCGTCTTGGTTGAGCATCAGTTCAATCATGTCGCCGATAAGAAGACTTACGTCAGTGTCGTCTTCAAGAACGCCCGCCGCAGGGCCTTTATTATCATCCTACGTCGCGATGAGATCGAGGAGATCGCGTGATGGTCACCGTTGCACAATTCATCGACGCTAGTGTCCGCAACAGCGGCCACCGTATCAGTTCGCAACAGTATACAACACTACGCGTATGGCGCGAGCGTCGCATGGACCCCCGGTCGAGGGCGCAGGATTACAACGTCTGTTGGGAGTTTGTTACCCAATCGTACCCGCACATTTGCAAGTTCTGGACCTGGCATTTTAACTGACCCGTAATGCAAATCAGTCTATACTGTAATCACGTTCAACGAAGGAGACACCACATGCAGATCGCACACATCATCGACTACTACAAGCAGAACCTAACGCGATACTTCGGTAAGCTTCCGGGCTCACCCCGGAAGACCGCTGATCGGCGCTTTGTCCGGGTTACAAAGCAGCTCCGGGAGTGGTCATCGGCCACGGGCCTGAAGGCGCCGATCCTGCGCATGCATGAACGTGAGACTGGTCCGAAAGGGTGGCTGGTTATCGCCGACTTCGATGATTGCGGTTATACTCCGGGCCATCATCATCTTGCTATGCAACTCGCCCTCCGCGGCGTGTGCGTCTGGTATCGACCGGAGTAATACCCAATGACCCGCGCTCAACTTGAAACCGCCATCAACTTCCGCACTCGCGTCTATCGCAAGAACGGTCAGGTGATGATCGAAGTCTTCACCAACGATCTCGATGTGTTGATGCAGTTCCCCTACGCCGGTACCGGTCAGAACGTCGCCGAGGCTGTCGCCAGCTTCATCCGTGCCCATCAGATCCAGGTGCAGTGACATGACCGACGCCATCAGAACACGCATCGCGAAGCTTCTCAATCTGACGACAGAGCGGGGGGCTACCGAGGACGAGGCGGAGACCGCGATGCGCATTGCCGCCTCGCTCGCCGCACAGCATGGCATCGATCTTGCTTCTCTTGCGCCTGCCGAGACGAAGCGCAAGATCACGCAGAGGCGCAACGCGTCCGAGATGAAGATGCATCAAGCAATTCTCGCTGAGGCGGCGGCTGCCCTGTTCGGTGTCGATGCGAGTATCTATGATTACGGCAAACGCGGCTTCGAGTTCGTCGGGCGTGAAGAGAACGTTGCGATGGCTGAAGACATGATGATGTGGCTCTTCCGTCAGGTTGAAGAGCTATACAAGCGCGCGCTTCCGAAAGGTCTCACGCAGCGCAGGCGAGCGGAATTCCGCAAGACGTTCAAGGAGGCGTGCGCTTTGCGCGTGCGTCAACGTGCTGAACAAGTCGTCGCCGGTCTTGAACGAACCGGCACCGAGACGCAGAACGCTCTCGTTGTGACCGGCTACTTCAAGCGGTTGCGCGTTGAGATCGACGAGTACTGGAATAACAAGTTCAAGTTGACGCCCGAGCAAATCGAACGTGCAGCGAAATGGGTTGAAGAGAAAGCTGCGTGGCGTGCAGCAAACCCGGAACTCGCCAAGAAAGAAGATCGCGAACGTGCGCGCGAAGAAAAGCGTGCGTCGAAGCGCAAGGGCCCACGTGTGCGGTACATCAAAGAGGGCATTGGAAGCAATGCCGGTCGCATGGCGGCTGATCACGTGAGGCTTAACAAAGAGGTGAAGTGACATGATCATTGGATATCTGAAGTCGCTATTGATCGACGGCAATCCCACCATCGTACTGTCTCGTGAGGATGTGGAGAAGATCGTTCAGCTCCTCGAGCGTGAGGAACAACGCCGCCTCCAGCTTCGCACGCTGACAGACGCATTGAAGATGGCGATAGACTATGCGTAATCTACAGCGGCTACTCGAGAAGTGTGGTATCTCACCGAAGGTGATGATCATCGAGAAAGAGCAGATTAAACTCTCGCCTGAGATGATCCGCTTCTACTCTAACACCGCCGTCGATCGCGACGTGTGCGCGCTCGTCAGCAGTCGAAAGATATTCATGTACATCGATGAGGAGGGTTATGCATGTTTCCACGAACTCTGAAATTTGCTACACGTAACGACGGCTCCAAACTGTACGCATACCAGTTGCCGAGTTCATGGCGCGCGCACTGGGTGAAGAACCGTCGCGACGACGTGCTGATGGCGATAGACACTGGTCTTATCACAGTGGAAGAGGCCATGAGTAAGTACCTGATGTCCACAGAAGAACTCAACGAATGGAGAACTCGATGAGCATTACAAACGTCATTGCCACACTCGCGTGTGACGGCTGCGCGTGCGCCATGCGTGTTACCCTCGATCCTGCCGAGGTGATCACGGAGGAAGACCTCGCTTCTGAGGTACTCGCCACCTTCGGGGCATACCAGGTGTACAGCACGCCATACAATGCCCGTCGTGAGTCCGAGGAGCTCTTCGGCAGTGTGCAAGGCGGCTACACGTTGTGCCGTGATTGCACCGCGAAAGTCGATGACGCTATTAACGACGTGGAGCGTCTAGCCACCGCTGAGGAGGTCCGGAAATGCCTCGGTATCTAGCGAACCCTCACTTAACGTCCGACGAGACGGCGGCAACATTCGGCATCGAGCTCAATCAGTGTCCGTTCTGTGGACACCTCCCACAACTGAGTGCCGGGTATACGCCACACGTCACCTGCTATGAGTGCGGGGCGGACGGCCCTTACGTCGAAGGACCTAGTGACACTCGATTTGAGCGCTGTGTGAAGGCGATCCTGCTGTGGAACAAGCGAGTATGATCACCGATAAGCACGGCGTCGAGTACACAGTGCGGAGAGGAAACTGTGATGCATTGAGTTTTCTCCACTATCACGTGATGCTTGGCACGCGCAAGATCGCGTACGCTGAGATTAAACCCGGCACGCAGTACATCTCGTCTGTGCTTGTTAGTGGTCCATTTCGTCGGCGAGGCATTGCGTCGGCGCTGTACGACTACATCGAGCAACAGCAGCACGTGAGACTTAGGCCCTCGCCGTGCATGCTGCCCGATGGGATGGCGTTCTGGGTCCACCGTAATCCACGTCTGATGCGTCACCACCATCCTGTGATCTTCGATCAGATTATGGAGGAGACTTTACTGCCTGTTAATCTGGACCGGTGTACAGTACCCGTGTCGAAACGAAAAGGAGTACCCAATGCCCAAGTTAGTGAAGAACCTCTGGCGTGTCGAGAACAGTCGGCACGAGGTGTACTGGGCGACATCGCTCAGTGAAGCGTACATGTGGCTTATGAGGAGTGAGTGCGATGGCAACGCCTGAGCCCCGACTTCGTGGTGGAGTGAAGCGGGCGATCGCGATGGACAATGAAATCGGTAAGGCGTACATGCGCGACAACGTAGTGATGCGCGTTGTCGACTGTGTCGCTCTCGCGCATCCTACCGCTCATATCTTGTACCAGAACATGGTCAGCAGTGGCACTGTGTTTGGCTACTCTCATCACAGCGTGAGCGACTTGAGCCGCATGTTCGCGTTGCCTCTGAACGAGTCTCGCGTGTTGTGGGGGCTTATCTTGTCCGACATGTCAGAGCATCCGAATTGCCGCTGCGTGATTGACACGGACCCGGCAAAAGCGTAGTGTGCCTCCATCGAACTAGAAAGATGGGTAATCAGGGAGGCCGACATGAACCCGCGCACCTAAAACGCGCACTTTAACGCCTGCAACGCTTTCCTCTCTCGCGTTGCAGGCGTTTTAGTTTCTATAGTTTCCAGCGCAGCTCGTCGTTCTTCTTGACCCGCTTGCCATCAAGCTGTTTGAACGCGCGCTGTAACGTGCGAATGTTGATCGATCGCGCCTCGGCCATCACCTTCAATGCGTCGACCGACTTCGGCCCCTCGGCAAGCTGTTCCTCAAGGAACTTGACAGCCGCGTCCATCGAGCCATCATCCTTCTTCTCCTCCACAGGTGCAACGAGCATTTCCGCTGTCACCTGCTTGTCGAAGTCGCCGAATGAGAAGTCGGCGCGGTCACGTTCCTTTAGGGTCGGTGCACTCTCAATGTGATAACGCAGCGCCGGAGGAGGCGCGGTGAGATTACCCTTCGACCGTGCAATGCAACGCACGCCCTCCTCATTCGGGTGGGGTCCTGCCGTAATCTCGACGCGCGCGACGCCGGTAAACGCGATCGATCCTTGTCCCCGGTACATCGCGCGATCACGCCCACCCTTCGTGAGATGTCTCAGTACAAGCACCGAGCAGTCAAACCGTGCGGCAAGTTTTTTGAAGTTCAAGAATGACTGCTGCGACTGTGCACCGTTATTTGTGTCGGCTTTACCAATATAGGTGTTCATCGTGTCGAAGACCGCGAGTACTGGCCGCACTCGCTCGAACGCCGCATAGATCCTCTGCATTGCGTCTGGATCATCGATGCTGAACGGCATTTCTTCTTGAATGATGTTATGAGCGAACTTCGTATAGCCGCCCCAGCGCAAGCGTGCGCGCGTCACGTGCTTCGCGCTGTTCTCGATGTCGAAGTATGCTACAACGCCTGTTACCGGTGGCGGAGCGTCTTTGATATGACACGGTAGCTTCATGCCGCCAGCGAGATGCCCGGACACATGCTGTGCGATGAATGACTTGCCGGCTTCTGGATCTCCTTGCAAGATCGTCACTTCACCGCGCGCGAGATATGGATACCAGATCCAATCGATTGGCTCCTCATCAACTTCGCTCAACGGCGTCGCGAGAAACTCATAGTCGTCCTCTTCCTCGTCGTCTTCACCCGCGATCGTCTGACGTGCGCGATGCAGCTTGTCCGCAGCCTTGTCCCATTCTCGCTCGAGGTTCTGCATCTCGGTACGTCGTCCGGCGAACTTGTTCCACACGGATGCGCCGAGCATGCAGATTGCTTCTTCTTTCTTCATCCCGATCTCGACGCATTCACAGAACAGCTTATGCAAGACCTCGCTGCGCTTACCCTCCTGTGGGTTATTCTTCTGACGAATTGCGGTGATCGTGTGCTGGCTCTTGAACTTGTTTCGATACTTCGCGAATATCTCACGCGCACGTCCTACATCAATTACATCATGATCTGCCGATGCGATTTTTGGCAGTTCTTTCTCCAGCCTCTTGAGTTCCCATGGCTGGCCATCACTCCAACGAACTCGAGTTCGAGGGTTAGACGGATACTTATAGTTCGTGGTTCCCGGGATACGCAGTACTTGTGTGTAGTCCCAGCCGCTGATATCAACGTCCAATGCATATGATAGACGTTGATTGAGTTGTTCTGTAACAGCCTGATCCACTAACCAAAGTCCGACGTATCGACCTGGAGACGACTCGATGGCGATTGTGGGTTTCCACTTAACTTTCGAGGGATCGCAGCGATCCATGTCCGACCACAGGAGGCGGGGGGCGACGGCGTGATCTTTAATGCGTCGAGGCTGATTAAATCCATGTGGGCAAAAATACAAATCCCGATCAGCGTGATCTTTGATGAAGGCAGCGACCTTCTTGAGATCACTTCTGTGAAATGGATGCTCACGCCATTTACCTCCGGCGTCTTTACTGCAGAGAAAGAAGTACTTAGCCCCATTACCATACATATGCCAGATCGTAGTGATAAGCATGAGATTTTTCCCGATTGACGTGGAGTACCCCAATGTAATTAAATGCGCCCGTCCTCGCAACACCGGATGTCCGCCCAATGAATATCCTCCTTGAAGGCCCCGACGGGTCTGGTAAATCAACACTTGCCAAGTCTCTGTCATCAATTCTCCGTATGCAAATCGTTCAAGGAAAGGGTCCGGTTAACCCCAGTGCTGCTAAAGAACGGTTCAGTGAACACCTCGGCCTGAATAATGTGATCTTCGACCGGCACGTGTGTGTCAGCGAGATGATCTACGGACCATTATTTCAGCGCCAGGAGTACGACTACAACGCATGCTATGCTCCGTTGTACCGTATCCCCAACATGATAATCATCTATTGTCGTGCGCCTGCGTCATCACTGATCGAGCATACGCGGTCATCTCCAACGGACACTGACGAGTATCTCGAGCAACTCAATACGCACTTCGCCCAGGTAGTCCAGCGATATGATGAGTGGGCGCTGAAACATGCCCATCTCGTCTACCGACGCGACGGCTTTAACCCGGCGTTGGTCGCGATGATCAATGAGTGGTCAGGTCGCCAACTCCCCAGCACATGGCGGACCAATGTCTGACCCATTCAAGGACGTGGCTGAATTCCACAGGAAATTTGGACTCGAGTATGAAGGCAAACCCCGTGCTTTGCCCCGAGCCCTACAGGCATTCCGAGACAAGTTCCATCGCGAGGAGTTGAGGGAGTACGGCGTCGCGACCCAGCGGTTAGCCAGACTTCTGGCGAAGCAGGAAGAGGCTAGTATCGATGACGAGGTGGCACTTGAGCTCAGCCACGCCCTCGATGCATTGGTGGACGAGATGTATGTTCTTCTCGGAACCGCATATCTTCATGGCTTCGATTTCAACGCCGCGTGGGATCGTGTGCATGCCGCGAACATGGCCAAGGTTCGTGCGCAGCGCGCTGCCGATAGCAAAAGAAAATCGAGATTTGATGTGGTGAAACCGCCAGGGTGGCAGCCCCCGCGTATCCAGCCTCTGGTTTCCGATCACGCACATCAGTAGTCTCTCCGTCGCCAGCCGGAGACGCCGGCGGTGGGATATCTCTTTTGGGCGAGGGATGTTCTGCCGCCGGCACTTTTATGGGAGAGTGAGTTGGAGACGCAAGCTGATCGTCGCGAGTACTGGCGCCAGTGCTACATCAAGTACAATCGCGCCGACTACTTCCGGGAACATTACCGTAAGAACAAGGACCGTATCAAGAAGAGACGAAACTGGAAGTACCGAGAGCGCACGGCGAGTCACCATGCTCAAGAAAAGATCATGCGCCTCGTGCGCGCTGAAGCGAAGGCGACAGGCGGCAAGCTGTCTGATATCATGGAACGCATGGGCATGCCCAAATCACAAGTCGACAAGTTCAGGAGATGGGGACGATGAAAGCTTTTCCACGCCAGCGCTTCAACGGGGCGGATGCACAACAAGACGGCATGGATCTTCGCGACTACTTCGCGACGAAGGTGATGGCCGCCATCATCATTCGAGGAGACTCCGGATCTTTAGACTACCTCGCGAAAATCGCATATCACGCCGCCGACGCAATGCTGGAGGCGAGGGTTAAAAAGTGAAAGATCGTTGGATCAAAGAATGTCTCGACGCTTGCAGCGCCAGGGAAGATTTCTATAGCGGTTGTCGCAAGATCTTGCGTAACCGCTCTTTTACGTTCAAAGGCAAGGAGATCCAGCACGATCTCCATATGTCAGATGCGGGCTACACATCGTCGAAGATGAAGTCATTGATCCGCGGCTACGTGCATGGGGAGGCACGCACCGCTGCCGCCGCCCTGTGGGATGGCCGTGTAAATCGCGGCAAGTACGGCAGCGTGGGGTTCCACTGCTTCAACCATCTTGTGAAAGGCGTGGCAACGGACAATTACTGGGAACGCATCAACGGGAAGAAGCCGGGTAGCAAGCGCGCTAGCGTGATGGGTCCATGTATTCAGTCGGTGGCGATTACGCTACTGAATGACAAGACCGCTAGCATCGACCTATTCTACCGCACCACGGAGCTGTTCAAGAAGTTCCCCGCAGATCTTGTATTTGTGCGCGACGAATTGCTGGCGCCGTTCGACTTCAGCAAGACGCCTATCAAAGAAATGAACTTCCACTTCGCGAATGTTACGTGCCATCCGATGTATTTCATCACCATTATTCCGCACCTCGATGATCCTATCGAGACACTGATGAAATTCCGCCGCACTGATCGCTTCTTCTACAACTGGATTATTAAGTGGAGCGCGCGATACGTGTGCGACGAGTACATGCGCGGCATCGAGAAGTTCGGTCAGGCAATGCGCGTGCGCAAGGATGCACTCGAGCGCATTGACAAGAAGACGCTAAAGCAACTTCAGAAATTCTTTCGGGACAATCACCCAGGCTATCGAGGCGATAATCAGGATGATGAAGAAGATGAGTAGGCAGCCTCCGAACTACAGAACCGGCGCTCAGGGGAAGGAGTGCGGCGATTGTGACTTCTGCCGCATCTACCGTGACTCCGTCGCTTGTGATCGCTTCCTGACAACGGTCTGGGTGGGAATGCAGTGCGATGAGTGGCAAATGAATGGCAGCAATCTTCCCCGTCAGACAAAGGATCAACCCAGATGGTGATGTCGATTAATGCGGGATCATTCTCAACGCTGTACACTAACCTGGATAGCATGTTCAAGAAGTACTCGTCGAGAGTAGAGACGGAGACGTGGCAGGGGAGATCGACGGCGGGCAAGCCCGACATGGTCACGCACGAACTTCTGAATGTGACAATGGGTATATCTCTATACGATTTATACGGTCAGACTATGACCGCTCATGACCCGTTCAATTTGGATCACTGGCGAAGCGACTGCCGGCCCCATCTTCCTTGGGCGGATAATCACTTCGCCGAGCGTGTGGGTGGCGAGCCGCTCAATCCAGGGGCAACGTTCCAAGACTGGCGACACGGTGCAAGCGCCGCCACATTCCTCGAGGGAGAACAGAAACAGTTCAATCACACGTACATGGAACGTATGTGGCCTAAGTACGCGGGTTACGTTGCGTGTGGGTTCAATCCTGACCTGGGTCCGCCGGAAGGCCCTGAGCCCCGAAAAGGCATCCGCCATGAATACGGTGATCTGATGGACGTAGTTCACCTCCTTAGTAATGAGCGAATGACGCGGCAGGCCTATCTGCCCCTGTTCTTCCCTGAGGATACTGGCAAGGGAGACGGCGGACGCAAACCATGCACGCTGGGATATCAGTTCATCCTCCGTCAAAACCGACTGCACATCTACTACCCGATGCGCTCATGCGACTACGCGAACCACTTCCGAGACGACTGTTACCTTGCTGTTCGCCTCCTCCTGTGGGTAATCGAGCAGTGCCGCGTTGTTGCTCCCGTCGGAATGTGGGATTATGTGATGCCCGGTTCTCTGACGATGCATTGCACATCGTTTCATTTATTCGCCAATGACTATAACGAGCTAACCAAGAAGGACTCCAATATATGGGCAGTGTAGTGGCCACAGGAAGAACACGACACCGAGTTGAACTTGTCAGGCGGAGCTGGTTCGCTCGCGTGTCATATGTTCTAGTGCTACAGCTTGAGGAAATTGTGAAGGAGCCGGACATGATTGATGATCGCGGCTTAATCGAGGGCGGACACTGTTACTATCGCTGGCGAGATGCCGACCTCGAAGACCTAACCCTAAAGCCATTCGGAGATGTGAATGAGAGCCGGTACACTACCCCAGCGCCACGATACCACCAGCCCGTGGAGCCACGTCCTTCAGAACCTAGCACCCGAGATGTTTGGCCGCGCTTCATGGGATCTTCCGCAGCTACGCCCGATTGGTCGAAGGCCGCCGTCGACTGGGGTGTCGGCAACGAAGAGAGCCCACAATCGAGCCCGCAACCGACGGCAGCGCCAGGCACGCCGTATCGAACGGATGCACCGTAAGTGAGGATCCCATGGAACGTCATCTGTTTCTCGCCGTTGCGGGTTCGATGACGTTCATCTACCTTCTTCTGATCGTACTGGCGGTAGCCCAATGAGAATATCACGTCAACACATGTTCATGGAGATGGCGCACGTCGTCGCTAAGCGCGCGACATGCTTCCGTCTGAATGTCGGGGCTCTGCTCGTGGTACGCAATCGTATAGTGGGCATGGGCTACAATGGACAAGCGCCAGGGGAAGACCATTGCAAATCGATGTGCGCGCCCGGCATGTGCAACACCACGCATGCTGAGATTAACTGCTTGATACATGCCGCAGACACAAAGAACCTCGGTGATCTGTATTGTACCGATAGTCCTTGTGCTGAGTGCGCCTGGCGAATTGTGGAAAGTGGACGCGTCGATCGAGTATTCTACGATCGTCCTTATCGAGATCTCAGCCCCACCCATCTGCTATCAAGCCAAGGTGTAAAGGTGTATCGGGTTCTCCATGCCGGCATCGTAGATATTGAAGGTAATCAAGTATGCTTGTAGCGTCGGACAAACTTGTGCAGCGCATGATCCGTGCGCTGTCCGGAGATGTGTCCTACGATATCGAGGGCACCGCGCTGTATCCGTGGCAGAAGAAACGCCAAGTCACGCGTAACAAGAAGCCCGCGTTGATCGATGATCCCGCGAAGATCACGATGTTCGGCTTCGGGACATCAGCCGGCGACTTCAGTGTGCCCGCCGAGATTAAGGGGTCTCCCTGGTCACGCGATGAACTCGAAGACATTATGCAGCGATGCCATGACGCGATCGTAGAGAACGACGCGTTTATGATTATGCACAATGGCAAATTCGATGTTCTGTGGACCTGGGTCCACTACGGCATCCGACTCCCTCTTCACTTCGACACGATGTTGGCCGACTACGTAGTCGACGAGAACCGCCGTCATGGTCTCGATGAGGTGGCTGCGCGTGAGCTTGGTGTGAAAACCTATGACCTGCCCCTCGAAGAGAAGCAAGGTCGACTGGGTATCACGCAGGATCTGATCAAATATCACGGCTTGGATCTTTCGTATACGCGGCGCATCTACCGTCCTTTGCGCAAAGCACTTGATCAGGACAAGCCCACCGCCCGCATCTTCGATAGAATTATGATGCCGTTGTCTGCGCTGTATACCGAGGCGCAGTACGATGGCATTGTAGTAGATGAGAAGAAATTCGACGAGGCGGAAACATTCCTTCGAGGTGAGAAGGCCGCGGCCGAGAAGGCGTTATCAAAGTGGGCGCCGAAGGATCTTACCGACAAGAAAGGTCGACCAGTTGAGTTTAACTGGGGCTCGACTAAGATGCTCGGCGAACTGCTCTTCGATCGTCTGAAGATCAAGCCGCCAATGAAAACTAAGAAGGGCGGACGCAGCACGAGCGAGTCCGCTCTAAATCAGATCGATCATCCATGCGTTGGCGATTTGATCAAGTTCCGAGGAGCAAAACAGCAACTCTCGTTCTTCATTGAAGGATGGAAGCCATTTATCCACAGGAAGCGCGTCAACGGGCAGTGGTTATCCTATCTACACCCGACGATGAAGCTTCACGGCACGGTGACTGGACGTCCGTCCGCCGAGAACCCTAACCTGTTTCAAGTGCCGCGTGATAAGCGAATTCGAACACTGATCATCGCTGAGCCCGGCTGGACGTTTGTCGAATGCGATCAGTCGCAAGTTGAGATGAGATTGGCGGCGGAAGTCTCACGCGATCCGGAACTGATGTACGCATTCATGCACGGTATCGACGTGCATTGGCTGACAGCCATTCGCGAGATCGAACGAGGACATGGCCTAGAAGATCTTGTTATCGATACGGCTCACTCCTATCTTAAAGAGAAATGGAAGAAGGAGCGTCGGAACTCCGAGTGCGAAGAGCCGACGTATGCCGAAGCAATTGATCTGCTACTCGAGATGGGTCCCGACAAAGCAGTCGAGATCAATGACGAGTGGAAGGAATATCGCAAGAAGGCCAAGGCCGTGAACTTCGGCTACCTGTATGGTATGTGGTGGAAGAAGTTTAAGCAGTACGCGCGAGACAACTACGGGGTAGAGATTACGGATGAGCAGGCCGAGGCTTCCCGCCGGTATTATTTTGACACGTATGCTGAGCTCCCACGCTGGCATGAGAGACAAAAGCGGTACGCCCGCCAGAATGGTTATGTCCGATCTCTCTCCGGGCGTAAGCGTCGCCTCCCTGATGCGCAGCTCTACGGTGATGATTGGGACATTAAGGGGAAGCGATCTTCGGCCGAGCGTCAGGCTATTAATTCTCCAATCCAATCGTTTGCGAATGAGATCAATTTTATGTCGGCTCTCCAACTTCGTGAGGAGTATGGTCGAGATAAAGTCAAGATTGTTGGGACCGTCTATGACGCTATCCTGATGCGTGTTCGAGACGATTGCGTTGAAGAAGTGGTGGAGCGTATCCTTGAGATATCAAAGTGCCCCGCGATGTTCAAGGAATTCGGGATTAAACTTACTGTCCCGATACTCGGTGAAGCCAAGATCGGTCCCTGGGGCGGGGGCATCGACTTTCACAAGTGGAAAAAGGAACATGGAACATCTCATTCTCGGAGCACTCGCACTACTCGTCTTCCTCGTAGCGGCGGTTCTCCTGATCATTGATCGCGTCGAAAACCGCATCATGCATCGCCTTCGCCAGATCGACCACAAACTCACACGCGTAGAGGTAGTTCATGGATACTCAATGGCGTCCTATCAAAACGTTCCCCCGCAACGCCCCTATAGCGGAGATCATCTGCGGGGGGCATCGCGGTGACCCAGTCCCGAAAGTTGTCTACACGGGAAACCCGCGTCTTATATACCCAAGAGCCACGCACTGGCGGCCCCTTCAAGGTGTCTCAGTCAAAGGTCAAGACGTGGCGGAAGTGCCGCCAAGCGTACTGGTATCGCTACGTAGAGTTCTTGCGGAAAAAAGTCAAGGCAAGACCGCTTACCTTTGGCTCTCTCGTTCACAGCATGCTGGAGGCGCATGCGAACGACGAGAACCCAATGAAGGTTCTGAAGACAGCAGAGAAGGAGCAGGGCAAACTGTTCCGTGCTGAGCACGAGCTGTATGGCGACATCATCAATGACACCCGCATCATTATGGACGAATACTTCGCCTTCTATGCGAAGAACGATGTCGAGTTCATTCCTTTAGGGGGTAAGTACGCAGAACATGAATTCAACGTTGACCTCGGCGACGGTATCACGGCCACAGGAAAGATCGACGCATACGCTCGACGCAATCGTCTGAAGTGGATGGTTGAGCACAAATCGTTCGGCAATCAGATGCCAAATGAGGATGCGCGCTGGCGAGACCTCCAGTCGTCCGTCTACATTCGCATTGGTGAGATGCTGGGCTGGCCCCGAGTTGACGGTCTCCTGTGGGATTACATCCGGTCGAAGCCTCCGGGTACGCCGCAGTTCTTGAAGAATGGTCGCGTCGCACGTCGTGCGATTGATACTCTGCCAGCGAAGATCCGTGAGTTTGTCGCGGCAAATCGAAAGCAAGTGGGTGGCGATGCGGACAGGCTGATGTCAATGGCCAAGGGGAATGTCACCCGGTATTTTCAGAGAATATTTGTACCGACAAAACCCGCGGTGATTGATAAGGTCTTCGCCGATTTTGTCGAAACTGCGAAGGAGATGCGCGACTTGCATGGCAAGCGTCGTGCACGCACCGTCGATCGACACTGCTCATGGTGTGACTACGAAAGTCTATGCCGAGCTGAACTTCGTGGTGGAGATGTGGACTTCCTAAAGGAGAAAGACTTTGAAGTCAGCAAGAGAGAACAACGGACGATCGTCACAGAATAGAGACGGTCTCCGCGTTAAGAAGGTATCGGACATCACGCGTGCGATCTCGATGTGTGTGTACGGCCGCAGCGGTAGCGGGAAGACCACGTTCGCGGCAACAGCACCGGGTCCGATCCTGTACGTGGATATCCGCGATGAAGGCACCGCGTCCATTAGTGACGTGAAGGGTCTCGATGTATTCGAGGTTGAAGCATTCGCCGACATCGAAGAGATCTACTGGTGGTTGCACAAGAACCCGAAGAAATACAAGACCGTGATCCTTGACACGGTGTCTCAACTTCAGGGTATGATCGTTCAAGAGGTCGCCGGCAATAACAAGAAGGGTAAGCGCGCTGGTGACTGGGGCTCGATGACGAAAAAGGATTGGGGTGATGTTGCCGCTGTGATGAAGGAGTGGCTCGGGAACTACCGAGATCTCACAGCTAAGGGCATCAATGTTATCTTCATTGCACAGGATCGCACGTTCAATCTCTCCGATGAGGAAGAAGCGAACGACTCGCTCCTTGCGCCCGAGATCGGGCCCGCACTGTCTCCGGCAGTTGCGAAGTCCCTGAATGCCTCCGTGAGCGTACTTGCCAACACCTTCATCCGTGAGATTACGAAAGTGAAGGAGATCAACGGCAAGAAGATCAAGAAGGGCGTGATACAATACTGTCTGGGCGTGGGCCCCTCTCCGATCTACACTCGTAAGTTGCGTAAGCCTAAGCGCGTAACCGCTCCAGACGCGATCGTGGATCCGTCCTGGGAAGATGTTGTTGAAATCATGAAAGGAAATGTGGAATGAGCCGTATGAAGGACCGAAAGTCCAAGAAAGCGAAGCGAACTTCTCTGCGCATCCCCGGGATGAAAGACGTCGAAGGACGGCGGCCGCTGGTGGCCGAGGGGGAGTACACTGTGAAGGTCGCCAGCATCGAACAGCGCGAGGGTCAGAACGACCCCTACTTTGCGTGGGAGTTCGTCATTGATGGCGGCAAATTCGACGGCGCCAAACTGTACCACAATACGTCGCTGTCGCCGAAGTCATTGTGGAACCTGCGTGGTGTTCTCGAGGCTCTTGGCATTGAGGTGCCGGACGACGAGACCGACATGGACATCGAGGACTTCATTGACCGCGAGTGCGTCGTCAGCGTCGGCCACGAGACTTACGAGGGCAAGCCGCAGGCACGCATCGTGGATATCCTTCCCAGTGAGGAGGCGACCAACGATGACGACGAGGACCATGACAAGGCAGCGGCATCGTCTTCCAAGCGTGGCAAGGACAAGCGTTCTCGCGATGAGAGTGAAGACGAGGACGATGAGCCCCGGTCCAAGAAGCGCCGTCGCGCTCGAGACGATGATGACGGCGAAGAAGACGAGCCCAAATCCAAGAAGAAGAGCAAGAAAAAGTCCGGCGTCAGCCGAGATGAGTTGATGGACATGTCCGAGGAAGAGCTGACCGACGTGATCGGTGAGCACGAGCTCGACGTGGATCTCGACGACTTCAGCACGCTGCGCAAGAAGAAGGCCGCTGTTGCTGACGCTCTTGCCGACGCTGATCTGCTCGACGACTGATCAGCCGCAGAAGTGTGATGATTAACGTTGCCCGCGACGTAACCCAATTGCGTCGCGGGTATTTTCATAGGAGAAAGTCATGACTGAGAACTCAGCACTTTGTCACCAGCCGGCCCCGGGAGAACTTGTACGTATCGGTAGTGGGACTACCTCGCTGATGTGGTTTAAGTATTCCGTAGATCACGGAGTTAAGGGCGTGAGGATGCCCTACCACTATGGTGATCACGTTATGGGGGGTAGCGTCGGCGCTATCCGTATGTACCGCCCGACGGAACAGGACATCAAACGGTTTGGAGCACAGAAGCATGGATCGTAAGAAAATCCGGTCAATGGCACTGTGCGCCGCCACCAAATTCATGTCCGGTAAAGCGGTCTCGGTAACTGATGTTCTGAAGCTTGCCGAGAAGTTCGAGGTCTGGATCGAGACCGGCCAAATGCCGGAGAACCGAAACTACTCATGAACATCTGGTCTCAACTCGCCTTCTGGGAATACCTGTTCATCGCGATCGTGCTAAACGCCTACGCATGGCGAACGGTGCCGACGTGGTCGGGACTACCCATCGGGTATCGCATCGCGGCTTCAATTCTGTGGCCGATCCTTCTCACTTGGGTGGGGATTTCATTTCTATGGCGCGTCAGCCGGAAAGTCGTCTCCAGGCTTCGATCCAAAAAGCGCTAAGGCGCCGGTTCGGAGGTTGGTGGTTCAAAGTTTGGGGAGGCCCGTTTCAAGTTGCGGGCGTCCCCGATTTGGTAGGATGCGTCGAAGGTCACTTCTTCGCATTCGAAGTGAAAATGCCGAAGGGGAAGGCCAGTGACATCCAAGTGGAAACGATTAGACGCATCAATACGCAAGGCGGCGGTACGGCTTGCATCGTCTACTCCGCTGACGAGGCGTGCGCTGCAGTCGAGAAACGTCTGGCGTCAGTTAGATCCCTATCAAAGAAACGCAGCGACACGAGCGATCGAGGCGAAGCGGTTCGCCCTGTTCTTCGAGCAAGGAACCGGCAAGACATGGATAGCCGGCGCAGTAGCGGAGAGAGTGCTGACCGACGCACTACATCTCGCGTTGTTCGTCGTCCCCCTCGCGAATATCGAAACGACTTGGACAAAGTTCTTCAGAGAGCAATTGCCGAACGTGCATCTGTGCCGAACACTGGACGAGGCAAAAGAGGCAATTATTCTCGGCATCGTTGATCCACGTCCGATTGTTCTCCTTCTCCACTACGAAGACGTCTCGAAATACATCGACGTGCTGCGAAAAGTTCGTTGGCAGTTAATCGTGTATGATGAGAGCCAACGTCTGAAGAACCGCGCAACGCAACAATCACGCGACGCTGCGAAGTTCAAGTATGGTGAGTACCGTCTCGCCCTCTCGGGTACCCCGATGGATGAAGAGCCTCAGGATCTGTGGGCCCAGTTCCGATTTCTTGACAAGACAATCCTCGGCCACAGGTATAAAGACTTCGAAGAGCAGTTCTTCGAGCCAATCGAATTGCCTTCGCTGGAGGGCGTGCGTCGCGGAAGTTGGCAGTGGAACAGACTCATTCGCGAGATAGGTATCAAGCGAAGCCGAAGGAAGTTTGACATGTCTAAGCGTCATAGGCTATCGAAGATCATTGCTCCCCATTGCTTACGGGTGGTGAAGGAGGATGTACTAGACTTGCCCGAAATGCAGAAGAGATATGAGTGGGTTACGTTACGTGGCAAGCAGCGTGTACTGTATGAGGAGATGCGTGATAAGTTGGTGGCGAGCGGCATGGATCTTACCGCACCCCTCAAAGTCACGCAGATGAGTAAGCTTCAGCAGATCACGGGTGGATACGTGATCGACGACAACGGTTATACGCATGCTGTTGGTCGCGCGAAGATGCGACGTGTGGCTTCGATCCTTAAGCGACTTCAAAATGAACCAGCGGTGATTTTCACGCGGTATGTGGCTGAGGCTCAGGGTATTGCACGCGAACTAATTCGGCTAGGACGTAGTGTAGCGACCATCACTGGCGAGACCGGGAAGGCTGACCGCACAAGAATTGTTGAAATGTTCCAAGAAGGCCGGTTGCAAACCATCGTCAGTCAGATTAAAACGGGTGGAGTAGGCATTGATCTGTATCGTTCATGCCACTTGATAGTGTACTCACCGACGTTTAGTCACATCGATTTTGATCAGGCCATCGCTCGTGTGTATCGTCGAGGCCAGACACGCGCAGTGACCATCTACATGATCGCCGCGCAGAATACGATTGACGAGTACATCTATGAGGCGTTAGTCAGTAAGCAGCGAAAGACAAAGATCATCCTCAACAGCTTGAAAGGAAAATCGTATGGCAGATGCAAAGAAGAAGGCGGCGCCCGCCGCAAAGAAGGCCGAGATCGAGTTCAAGTACGGAGTCGAAGACGTCGCCACGAAGCTCGGGATCCAGCCCGCCAGCGCTCGCATCGCGCTGCGTAAGGCCGGCGTCAAGAAAGAGGGCAAGTCGTATGGCTGGAACAGCCAGACCGAGCTCGCCGCTGTGATCAAGAAGCTTACCGAAGGCAAGACCGCCGAGAAGAAGCCGGCGAAGGAGAAGGCATCGGCTTGAGCGCCGTCACCATGACCTGATCTAACTCATCAGGTGGCGCTCGGCCCGCACGTGGAAAGCAAAGCTACGTGCGGGCTTTCTCTTGAGGATTATTCCAGGTGCGCGGGTGTTGGAAGGCACACATCCTTCCCTCATGCCCTAATGTGTTGGGGTGCCCGCGTACCGCGACTAGTCCTTAAGTAGATAGTGAAGTGTTGATGGATGCCATATTCCACTTCGAGCCGTGCGTACTCCCCGGTCATTCAACGCATCAGCGATCAGACGCAGCGACGTGATACCTGATGCCTGTATCTCGCGAATGATCGGCATCACCCTCGCCTTATGCTCGGCGTGACGTCTTGCAATCACCGCGTTACCCCGTGCACCGGCTTCCTTCGGAATGTCGCGCCGACCTAGCTCAACCCCTCTCGCCTTAGCAGCGGCAAGCGCCTCCTTAATCCGCTTGCTGATCATGTCGGCTTCGCCCTCGGCAACCGCTGCCATGATATGCAGCGTCATCTTGTTGGCGCTGGGAAGATCACAGGCGACGAACGCAATCTCATCCGCCATGAGTTGTGCCAAGAACAAAACGTTGCGTGCTAATCGATCAAGCTTGGCTATGATCAACGTTGCCTTTTGACGACGACATTCGGTCAGCGCACGCGCGAGCTGCGGACGGTCAGCACGCCTCCCGCTTTCAACCTCGGTGAACTCTGCGACGATCTCGCCTCGGTCGCCCACGTGCGATTTTACCGCCATACGCTGCGCGTCGAGGCCGAGGCCCGATTGTCCCTGCCGCTGTGTGCTAACGCGGTAATAAGCCACGTATTTCATCGTTTTCAATCTCCGGACTGGTGTTAGGCGTTTTGAACATCGCGCATTCCCGGTGCTTTTTCAACCTTCTCGATCCGGATATAACCGCATGCTGCGGCGCCTAGGAACGAGCGTGGGGCGCAAACACCATGACGCCCGAGGAATGATCGCTCATTTCCCGGGCGTTGAAACTGGCTCAAATTTACCGTGAGCTTACAACTTAGGCCATTCGGTGATCGCCGCTGCGCGCATCGACTCTTCATCGGACGCCGCGTCGATCGCGGCTTTTGCACCGAGACGGATCTGCTCGATCATCGCAGCAATGCCCACCCACAAGGTATACTTCTCGATGACGAGTCGTGCGACAGCGCCCCGGTCATCACCCTCGATACCCACAGATGCATCGAGCAAGGGGTAGCTCCCGTTGTCATTCAATCGAGTGGTATACGCGCGAGCTTGCGCCAGCTTCTCCTGGTACGTCATCGCCATGCTCTCGCCTGGCGTGATGTACTGGCGACGCGCCTCCTCAGCTTGTTCATCCACCGACCGCTTGAGCGAGTACCGCAGTGCTTCTAGGTCGACCTGTGGGAGTGGGACTTGGTCATCCTCCACAGGGGCAATGCCCCGTGCGGCTAAGTCCTCGGCAGTAAATAGCCTCAGCGTGTTTGGCGGAATAAACTCTTGTCCGACGATGACAGACATGTCAGACATTACCAGTCGGCCGTCGGGAAGTAGATATCGCATGTGTCACCTCGCGTTTGCATATTTGAAGGGGAATTCGGCGAACGCCACGAAGATGAAAATGCCGCCCGACGCATTGCCGACCGCCGAACTGGCTCGCCACTTGAAGCCATTGCTCAAAAGGTCGACATCATAACCGGACGTGAAGGCGCTTTCGGCTGATGACAGGTTTGGAGCTACGGTCGCATTGGCGAGATTGTATGGGGATCGTGATGTGTCCCAGATTTGCCAGTCACCTGTCGTGTCGATCCGTTTGATAAGGACGAGTTTGGGTCGGAAACCGCACCACACAAACGGACCACCCGCGCTGCCGTTGCCGGCGTAGCTACCGAACCTGGAGAAGCCGTCAACCGCCGCCCAGAGATACGCAATGTAATCATTCGATGAGAGATTAACTTCGCTTGCCGTGTTGACAGTGAAAACGGAGGACGTTGGCGCGGTACTGTTCCAGAGCGTAGTATCCGAGGACTGAGCATTTGTGGTGTTGATCTGCATCCAATAGGCGGCACTGGTTAGGTTCCTGTGCCATACCGCCCAATTGCTGTTAGCGGTTGTTCGGCGCTTCACAATCATGAAGGCGGGGGTCTGGCCGAGTGCGTGGCTGATCGTACGGAGAGTGTTATTGCCCGCGTAACCAACAACGTCGAAGCCCGGCGTGACCCCCTTCTTCATCAGCCATGCCACGTAGGTTGCAGCTGAAGTATTGAGCTTTGCAAGGTTGCCTGTCGTATAGCCGTCCGAGTTGAAAGCTGTGAGGCCGGTACTTTGTGTTGTTTCCGCAGTCACCAGATTTGAGCCAAGATCCTTTTGCACGCCACGCACGCTGTCGTAAATGGCATGATCCGTTGCGGCGCCGCGGCCTTTGAACCAAACGAGGTCCGGCTGGAACGCTAGTCCGGTCTTGCTCCGCGTTGCACCGGTGCCAGTGAATGCCTCGACATCGAATTGTGTATTCGACTTCGAGATAGCCGGCGTTGCGAGATTGGCAGTGCTGAGGGCGTTATAGCCTGCCGGAGGCGTGTAGGCGAATGCGCGCTGTCCGAAGTTCAAGTAGCCAACGCATGAGGTCATGGAATTGCCGCCGACTGCGGGAAATATGGTTTTTCCCGAGAGACCTGTGGCTCCATTTGCTTGTGACACTCCATTCTTATACCAAGTGCAGGTGCCGGCGGCCGTATCCACCGCAACGCTGATAACATCATTGGTAGTCCAGGTGCTGTTAGCGGTGCCGCCTACACCGTTGTTGTAGACTTTGCCATCCGCCGCCGCATAGACCCACCCGTTAGCGTCACTGCCTAAGTATCCAGACTTCGTGGCGGTGTCGGTCATGATACCTACACCGGAGTTGTTACCGCCGGTGGCGGTCTGAACGAACTCCCAATACCACTTCCCCGACGGCAGGGCCCACGTGGACCTCATCGCTATTGAGCCTGTGGCCGTGAACTGCAATAGCCCATTGGCTAGGGTGAACCCGCTAACTGTGTCAAGCGGATTGAGAGTGCAGAAACTAACTTGAGGCGTATCACTGAGGCTGTCGTTTCCAACGCCCGCTGTCACACTAAGATTGTTAGCGGTCCAGTTGTTGGAGCCCGCATGCGCACCGGCTACGCCGCCGGCATCATCGTATCCGATTGTTGTTGTGGAGGCGCTGTTGTAAAAAGAGAGCCAACAGCCAACTGTTCCGAAGACAAGACCAGTCGGCTGTTTCGCCACCCATTGATCGGACGAGACGTTGAACTCTCCAAACGTTGAAGTGCTGGAGACCGCGGTACCGTCCAGAAAATAGACGTCTGCTATTAGACCATCAAAGAAATTAGTTGTTGCGCCGTGGCAGCCGATCATGTGCTGAGCGGCTTGCCCCCAACCCATATTTGCACTTAATGAAGGATTGTTAGTTGTTCCGAATGAAGTGATGCGACTACCATTTACATAGAGACGTACGCGGTCATTCGCCGTCGCATTGCCCGTATCAATGACCACCATGATGTGGTACCAGGCGGCGGGGTCGCGGAAGACCTGAGAGGTAATTCGCCACGTTGTGGTGCCGCCGGAAATGGCAATCTGATCCGATGAATTGAAGATCAGTGAAAGGTAATCGGTATCGCTGGAACTAGTACCGCATCCGAACAAAGCCGCTGTGATACCAAGATTGCCGCGCTTCACCCACATCGATAGAGTGCAGGTTGTACGCGTACCCGCACCGCCGGGCGTGCGTGCAAGATAAGCGCTGTCCGCTGCGTTAAAGCGAAGAGACTTTGCAATGTTGTATGAGGCTACAGCCCCTGAGGGCTGCTTCGGGAAGAACCCGTCAAGTGCATCAAGCGGCATGTGATTAAGCCCTCACATCGAGAGAGTGTCCGACGTATTCCATCTCCGAGTTGGCAGCGTTCCACTGGAACGTAGCTCGATCCTTCTTGCCACTCGCATTGGTCCAGGTGATTGCACTGATGCCCTTAAACTGATTGCCGAACGTCACAGGACCAGTTCCTGAGTAGGTAATCTCGATGTGGTAGAAGCATCCATCGAGAGCCGCCGATGGATTAGCGATCAGAAATGCACTGCTTACCGCGGCCGTTAGACGCATTGCAGATGTACCATCCCATGCGGTACTAGCAACAAGTGCGGTAGCGGCTGATCGTTGCGGCTTGCTCCATTGCTGCGCCAGATTAATCCATGCAAGATTTGCACTGTCCACGATGTTCATTTGAACAATCGCCCAATTCGCACCGACAGTTGCTTGATTGCCTGAGGCGCTACCATCAACCTTGCAAATCAGCAGATCACTAACCTCAACGTTGATGCCGGACGCTCCGCCGATTTTACCCGCCACACTCACAAGATACGCGTGACCCTTGCTCGCGGCTGGATAGTTAGGATTTGCTGAACAATCAATGTCGGTCTTCAGCTGGAACAGGTTGAGTAGATCCGCGAACGCGGCAAGATATGTGAGAATAGCCGCTTCAGTCGGCACCTTCGCATTGCTGTTCGCGGCCATCGTTCCATCTGTGGACACAACAACGCCGGAGTCCTCAAGCACATAACCACTACTGTCTGCGAACCTAGCAAGACGCTGTGAGGTGACAGAGCCTGTAGGCGACATCGAACCGCTAACGCCAGTTCGGGTAAAGTTGAAAGCAAAGATCCCACTAAGAGTTCCGTCACCGGCCACAGGGGTTACCGTGAGTTTGCGATAGCCTGTGCCGTCGACCACGCTGCCCGTGACGACGAATAGTCCATAGACACTGGGAGTTGCAACGCTACGGATCTCAAGAGTGCCTCGATGCGCCGGGTTATTGTTGTCGTCCCAGGTGTCCAGGATAGACGTCACGGTGTTCCCGTTCGCGTCTACGTTATCTACGAAGAGCGTAGTGATGTTAAGGAACGTTGCATGGTTCGTTTTGAATGCACCTGGACCGGGATCGCTGTCAACGTGATCGGCGTTGTTGAAGTTGTACTGGATGCCCGGGGTTACGCCGTCGGTTACTGCGGTGCCGAGATTGACGAACCGCCGGATTGCTTCGAAGGACCCCGACGTGGTGACGATCTTGTACACGCCCGGTTGGACGTGAAAGAACACGAAACCGTCTCCATCGGAGTAGACGGGATTACCCGCCGGCGTTGCGCCTAGCTCATCGGTGTACAGGGTGACGAGTGACCCGTCGCTCTCAAGGGTCACACGGCAAGATGCGCCAGCGATGATGTTGCCGAACTCATCGCGTACGGTGAACTGCTCACGGGGAAGTGCCATTTAGTTTACCTCGCTGCCTCTGCGGTCACCCGCTGCTGAGATGGTTACGTAGCTGACGCCATCGATGGCGTTTCCGGCCGCGCCTGGAAATCCGCCGCCTGAACTGTTTGCGGATCCTGCAAGTCCAGGCCCGCCCCCACTACCCGGGTTAATAAATCCACCTAAGGTGACACCGCCGCCCGCCTCGGTTGTTCCGTTGTTACCCGCAACAATCCCGCTTCCTCCCGTGCCGGGAAGGTCGCCTGTACCACCTCCACCGCCATTGCTCGACCCGGCAGCGCCGCCGCCTGCGCCGCCCCAAATCTGCCCGCCGGTGTTATCGAGCGTGATGCTCTTACGCGTGTACAGCGCGGTACCGCCCGCCTGCGGGAGAGCCCCGCCTTGATTACCGCCGGGTCCTCCAGGACCTTGGATCCGACCTCGATTGCGAATGATAATGTTCAGCGCGCTCGGAAACGCGCCCACAATGAATGAAGCGACGCCCAAAGACGTAGACCCGACACTCGCTCCGCTATTGATGTAGCAGGTTAGTGTAATGCCTGTGGGATCGGTGATTACCGGATACAGACTATTATGAGTGGTTAGGAGATTGAAGTTGTAGGTATCCGCATCGATTGTTACTACACGATTGAAGAGATCAACAACGTCTAGATCCGTATAGAGCATCTCCTCCGCCTCAATCGACCACTTCTCCGGTTTAGGAGATAGCCGAGTGATTTGCATCGGAGCGGTGACGCGCTCGCCGAGATCGTTCTGGAATGACCAGCCGCCGAGATTGTACACTCCTCCGAGCGACGGTCCAGGTTCGTTCAGCGTTCTGAACACATCAAAACGAAATGCTCGAGGTGGATCACGGAAACGACCGAGAGTAATCTTGTTTGCCCGATCCGCAACACTACGGCCGAATTCCGGGATCCAACGGGAGTAGATCTTCTTGATCATACTCGAACCGTAGTCCGATGCCGCCTGTGCGTTGAACGTGCGCAGGTTAGACTTATAGTTCGTCTCGTTCTCCAGAGGCTCCAGCGGATTACGCTGAGCGTAGAATGTCCACACTTCCGATAGACGCTTATCCGGTTGCTCCGCTGCGGACAGGGATGACATCATTTTAGAACTACTGTCATCGTACACTTTAGCGTCGGCGGGCACCGCGCGTAGGACCTGAAGACGTAGCTGCTTGCCCATCGAGTCCCACCACATCGCAAGCGCCGCCTGAAGGATCTGCTCAGACACGAGTGCGTTGACGCCCACAGGATCCGCTATGAGTGTAGTGTAGACACGCTGCAAATAGGTGGCGCACTCCTGCGACCAGTTGGCATACGGGATCCACGCAGGATTGACGCCGCAGTACTTGATCAACAACTCACGGATAATGAAGGCCGGGGTCTGTCCGGTGAATTGCAAACACTGCTGCACTCGGCTGCTCGATGTATGCGCCTGGGCAGTTGTGTTATACTGGGCGCGAGATCCAACAGTGATTGTGTCGGTGCTCGCGCTATCATAGGCGGTGTTGTAGGGGATGAATGGACCTTCCCATACGGAGTCAAGACGATAGCGGGCGGCATCGATGTAGCCGTTCCATCCGTCGGCCCCCCCGTGCGATGCGCCTACTTTGAAAGTGCTAGTGAAGTTCGGGATCGCCGCTGTACGAACTTGCGTCGCGGCTAAGTACCCGTCAACAAATAGACGGAACACATTACCCGTTCTCGTAACAGCGAGATGCTGCCACAGGGATGCGACCTGCACACTGTTCGCGTCGCTCTGTAGTGCAATGATGATTACACCAGCACTCTTCACTTCGAACCGCAGACGACCATCCGTCGTGACGTATAGACGATAGTAGTTGTCGCTGTCTGTTGAGTGACAGAACAGGGTGCCGGGGTTCGTCAGGTCGGCGACCTGCGCATGGCAGTCCATCGTAAAATTGCCCGATGGTGTCCAGTCAGCGTGATCGGCCAGGGACCAGTAATCACCGACGCCATCGAGTAATGTAGACGCACTGCCGAACACCTTGTCTACGGTGCTCAGTTTGGCGTTGCCGTTTACCGTGACTGTCTTGCCCGATGTGGAAGAGTCCGTTGTCGAAGTGGCGTTGTTCGATCCGTTGAATTGTAGATACAGCTTCGTGGTACTGTCATTGCCGCCGATCGCTCGCGTATACGATACGATCTCCTTGCCGCCAATCGCGAGGTAGCCCGCCCCCATGTACAGCTTGCCGATATCCGTCGGCAGCAATGAGAACGACGACGCTCCACTGGTCACGTCGGCGGACAGATATCCCTGGGACATCACCGGAGCTTGGGCGCGATCGTTGTCGGCGATCTTCAGAACGTCCTTCGCAACGATGGTGAACACGCCTGAAGCACTGTGATCAAAACTCTCAATGATGAAGTGATGAGTCTCGCCCTGCGATAGGTCCTGTCCTTCCTCGATGCGGATCCAACGGAAAGGGCGACCGCGCAGATAAGGCTGTCGAGCTCGGAATTTACTCCAAAATGTGCCCTGGTTATATGGATTGTAGGCACGATCGGCTAGGTACTTGTCAAAACCTGGACCACTGTCGCTGTACAGGTGATCTCGGAAGGTGACGGTCAGCGTTGCGCGCATGCCGAGATCCTCGCCGAGCGAGATGGTAGCAGGCGTGTAGCTCGTGCTGACGATCGACGCGGCGACGATATCAATATCTCGCGGGAGATAGTCGCAGTCCTCAGCGAACCGCAGTGTCTGGGGTACGTTGCCGAAGTTCGTTCGGTTCTGACATGTGCTCAGGGAGTTGAAGCACTTCTTTGTTCCCGTCACGCCAAGCGAAGCCGCACACGGAGATGTTCCATACGTGTGCTCGCAGTAGTCAACGTCGATCTCGACAAATGTAAGGACGCGGCGGTCCATTAGATCATCGCTCGCATGTTGAAGTCAACTTGCATCATGCCGTTGCTGCGCTGGTTCTTCGGCACGGGAAGTTCACCGGTAAACCAGGCAAACCCGACTTCACGAGGATACCCCTGTGGACGCCAAGCGAAGAAGAACGGTGTGCTTTCGGCCGCTTGAATGAAGGGATGCATCTTGCTACGATACCATCCTGGAGTGAGATTTTGGAGACTAACGCCATTCGATGCGAAGCCTCCCAGCGTGATACGGCCGAGAAAACTCGCTTCCTCATTTTGTCCCGTAACAACGTTACGCTTTCGGGCGAGGGTGATTGGTGTATGCCCAACGTAGATATTTCGCTGAAGCGGAAGCAGTTTACCCACATACATAACTGCGCATCGCGGAGCGGCAGTTCCCGCACCCAGCTTAAGACGAACACCCGTATAGTAATCGGGCGTGAACCGCACGATGAGAGGACTATCCGTCGGCAGCAGTAATGCGTCGGCGACTTGCACCCAGCCAGCGCCGATATTCGCCTCGACTGAGATTTGCATCTGCTTCGAACCGAAGTTATGGGCGGCTACTGCAACGTAGTCGACTTCGACCGACCCGCTCAATGTCGCGGTCAAGTAATGCAGAACAGCGCTAGTACCCCGCCACTCTTGTAGGGGAGCGGTCGAGGGGTTAGCCAGATTACTAACAGGATAACTGGCGTTGGATGAAGTGGCGGCGATGTTCGTTGAGGTGATGACGTTATGATACCCGACGAGAGGACTGTTAGGGTTCTCATCGCCAAGAACAAGACTGAAGGCAGAGGACATTGCAATTGTCATGTGAGTACCACCTTGCCACCGTCGCGCTGATACTGCACGATATTGGAAACAATTTGACGAGTGGTCTCGCCATCGAAGAACTCATTCTTATTGAAGCCCTGTACGAACATCGTACGTTCCTCAGTAGCCACAGGAGCAACAGCGGCTTGCTGAGTGGCCTGTCCATTAACGCTGGGAGAACCGCCACCGGAACCGTCTTCACTTGTGCTGGAGATTGCTGCCACCTGAGCAGCGCCTGCCGCGGCAATCAACGCGGCCTGAGGCCACGCCCACATGCCCCCCTGGGCTAGTGCTTTCGTGATTGCAACAGCAGTGTTGATCAATGCGGCCGCAATGCTGGCGCCCTTATTGTTCTTGAACACAGCCGAGATAGTAGACGCCGCCATCGATGCGGTCTCCAACATCTGCTCTCGGTTCTGCTGCTCGATGCTGCGCATGGTTCGGCCGTATTGCGCCTGACCTATAGCCCCTTTGCGCCAAGCCTCCTCGAGAGCTCCCACCTTCTCTTTCATGCTTGACGTAGTACGCTCCATCACCTCATCGAGCTGCAGGAGCTGAAATTGACGCTCATTTCCGAGGGCCTTGTCCATCGCTTGTGTGTACTCGTCAAGCGAGATTTTGCCGGTACGTAGTGCCTGCTCAATCGCTTGGATAGCGAATACCGTCGGGCCCGGCGTCAGCGTTAGACTCTCGATCAGATTGCGACGCTGTAGTGCGTGTGCTTCAGCCGCCTGCTTCGCCGTCTGCTCAACCACCTTCAGGTCTTTAGCAACAGTGTCGGCTGCCTTTGTGACAGTGGTCGCCCAGCCGCCGGCTAGTATGCCGCTATTTACCCACTGACTACCGACCTCCTTTACTCCGTCCACAATCGTCGTGAACCCAGTCTTCCAGGCGTTTTTATATGCCTCCAGCGCACCGGAAAAATCGCCCTTCATCAACTTAACGATCGTCTGAACAGTACCCCCGATGCCTTCGAGTGTAGCCTTGAAAGCAGCGGCGGCTAGTGTTGCAACGTTCACGAGTCCGAGAAACACAACGCGGAGACCCTCAGTGGCCATCTTCATGTTATCGGCACTTTTGGCAGCGCCGTTCAGTGTCGTTGCAATGCTCTCGAGGATCGGCAGGAAGTCGGCAACAAGACGTCTAACGATGATCTCGAACGTGTTATTCAAGGAGCCCATGGCTAACTGAAACTTCAACGCCTTCTCGGTAACTCCTTTGTCAATCACATTGCCCGACGCCTGCAGCTGATCCATGTACTCCTGGATTGCTGCACTGCCTCGGTTGAGAAATGGGATCATGTCGGCGCCACTGCGGCCAAACAGATCCATCGCAATTCGGGTCTTACGGAGACCGTCTTCCATTCGTGAGAAACGATCAGCTACCTCAAGCAGAAGTTGCGTTGGGTTCGCATTCTTCACCGTCTCGAAGGAGATGCCGATAGCCCGCATCGAAAGCGAGAACTGATCCAGAGGCTCAATCGAGCTACGTACTTCGCCCGCGTTACGCGCGAACAAACGAATACCCTGCGTCAGTTCATCTGTAGTAACGCCAGCTTTCTTCGCGGCGAATTGCAGCTTATTCAGTTCCTCCACAGGAAGGCCGATTTGCTGAGCGGTCTTCCCCATCTCAATGAATTTAGCGACGGTACCGTTAATCGCGCTATCGATGGCCTTCGCCATCAACAGCACAACGCCGGTCACCGCCGCAGTTGTTGTGGTCATGCCTGAAACAAGGCGATTGCCGCCGGCGTTCAGTTCGCCGAGTGCGGCTATGCCCTTCTTCGCGGCAGCGTCCAGTCCGTCCACGTTACCGCTGATACGGACAAACAGATCGCCGAGTGATACTGAGTCGCCCATATCAATTGCTCCGTTGGATTACGCCGGGGCGTTACCTGATGCCCACAGGTGCATGGTCATCACCGAAGCGGACTTAGCAACACCGACAATGCACACATAGTGGCCGGAGGCGAGGTCCGCTGAGGGCTTGATACCGCCCGCAGTGTCGCTGAGGACATAGATTGTGCCCTGTGTCAGCACGCTGCCCATGGCCGCCTCACCGCCTTTCTGGTAGGTGACACGCTGACCGATTGCGGCATTGCAGACGGCCATGCCGATGGGCGTACGCAATGCAGAAGCGCCATTTGCATCGGCAAGTTTCAGCTTATTGGCATCAGCGGCATCTTCGTACAGCATTTGACCAGCGGTAATTGCAACGCCGGCAGTACCGTACCCGAGCTGAGCCCCGGTGCCGGGAACCACATTCGCGGCAGTCAGTGAAAGATCGGACATCACTCATCTCCATAGAGTTCGTTGTAACGCTCGGATACTTCTGCTTCCGACATACCGGCATAATCCTTAGGAGGCATCAACGCTTCGACCCACCACTGTGTCTCGATAGGCGTTAATTCCCAGAACTTATCCGGGGGGCATCCGCCTTTGACGACGATGCTCTTGTACGCTTGCTTGACGAGTTGGACCGGACCCGCTTGCTTTTTGACTTTCCCGAGGGTGGCGTTTCACTACCTCCCTCAACAAGATTGCGCGGGATCATCAGAAGAAGTAGTTCCTGAAGAGCCTGAACTGCCTCTTTAGCAACCCCGGGAATACCGACGAGGGACGCATAAAGATCCTCGTCGGTAACCTGACAGCCGGCAGAACGCAACACCGCTGCATAGGCCATCGAGATCTTGGAGATACTGACCTTTTCGGTCTGGGCCATCAAGATCACTTGATCCAGTGGCAGTACCTCCTCAATGATGGCGATGGTACGCAGCACACGGTTCGCGGGGATGATGAATTTCTGCTTCTTCCAGTGCAGTTCAATCGGGTTAAATGCATTGGACATTGGATTACGCTCCGGGCGTGAAGGACCAGGCGCCAGAGGACTTCAGAGTGACCTCGAACGTGATCGCTTCTTTGTAAGGCTGGCCTTCCTTCCAGCCGCTGAGCTGGAACGTACCAGACAGAGTTGCACCATTCGGGTACGTAAGAACCGCGGTGTTGCGGCGGGATGCGCCTCCGGCCATGTAGGCGTTCTTCAGGATCTGATCCTTCGAGACGCCGGTTAGGGAGATCTCGATACTGTCTTCGCCCGACGACTCCAACAGCACCTGAACGCCGCCGTCTTCACCGCTCGAGATATTGATGGGCTCGTCATTACAGTTGAGCTTCTTCTCGCGAATGCCCAACAAAGCCTGGCCGCCCCAGGTCATGGTTACGTCGCGTCCAACTGCTGCGGACATCATGCTCTCCTTATTTGCCTACGAGGGTATAGCTGCGAATGATCTGAGGTGCTTCCTTCTTCGTTTCGTTGAAGGCCTTGCTCAGAAACCTAGGTTCACCATTAGGGCCCCAGTATACGCCACTTGCATTGCGCCCTTTACGCGGTTGACCTTTCCACTTCTGCTCCAGGTTCTCATGGATCCTTCGAGCATACACCGCACTAAATCCAACGACTACGCTGTTCTCAGTCTCCTTACGCGTGTACTTGCTCGCGCGTAGTTTCCCCTTATGCACAGGGACACGCTTCGCCGCACGTCCCTCGATCAGCAAGCCCACCGCCATAAGGCCCGCCATCTTGCGACCCTTGATCTTGCTGATCTCCTTATTGAGATTGCCAAGTACCCCCGACATGCCTTCAAATGCCATCAGATGTTCTCCTCGAGTTGGACAAGGCACTCAAAATTTGTCGTGATCAATGTGCGGTCATTGTCATCAAACCCAATATGGTTCAACCCGCCGACAGCCCGAACACTGATGAAGCGAAGATTTTGGAACGTGAACGCGGCGCGCTTGATCAACCGAATAACTTCGTTGATCTTGTTAGTCGCATCGAAGTACTCGACAGCTCGCACGCGCACCTGAACACTATATGTCGTGATGTCCAGTTCACCTGTGTCGAAGTCATCTCCGCCGGTATCGTACACGGTGACAACGTTCGGCGGGTTCTCGGGCTCACGCGAGATTGCCAAGGCCCATCCTGTGGTCGCACCGATCGATGCAACGCCTTGCTTATTCAGGAAGTCCGCAATCGCGTGAGCAGCACTCGTCATAGCATAACCTTGTAGAGAACTTCGTCAGCACGTAGGGACGGTGACGTCCCGATATGTCGGATCTCGAAAGCCCCTGAAATCCTCCGAGGATCCGAACCCGCCACCGCCCCTACGTTCCCTTGAGCGAGGTATCCTCCCAACGTGAGTACGTCGGTTAGATACACAATCGCTTGCGATACAGCATCACGCCCTTGAGCATCTCGAAACAAGACGGAGATGTTTTGCCAACGGCAACTCAATACCACAGGAACAACGTCGGCAAAATTCAACTTGCCATACCCATCGGGAGTACCGGCAGGCCAATACGTCACAGTCTGACCGAGCATGCTGGCGAAGTCCATTACAGCACCTCGAATGTGCTTTTGACCTTGCCTTGCTTGGCAAGACAGCCGGATGGGTCGAGCAGGATGGCTTGCTGACCGTATCGACTGCCTTTTAGTCCTTCACCAGTGATCGGGCTTTCGTACGACTCCGAAGCATCGCCGATGCCTTGCGACTTCATCGCGGGAGCTTGCGTCGCAATCAAATGTGCGGCGAGCCAGCGAACAATCGCCTTCTGCTTTGCTTCCGAGTACGTCGCAATGATGTCGCAGTTCTCCGTCATCAAGACGGCGTCATCGATGAACTGTTGGATCTGCTCATCGGTAATCGCGGTCTTGATAACGGTGCGAACTTCACTCGGAGTCGGTTGCGAGATCGCCACGGAGATAGCCCTCGATGATCTTGTCGGCTTCCTTGGTACGCTTTACCTCGTGACCCGTGATCTGCGAGGCGAGTGCACGACGTGTCTCAGTGCCGAGAGTAGTCCAATCAGCCGGGATCTTGACATCGCGCACAGCGCTAACCACAGGGGCAGGCGTGCCGCCAACACGTGTGCCGATCAGCGGAACGAGACCGAGCACACGCTGGTATTTGGTGAAGTCCTCGTCAGTCATGACGATCTCGCCGACGACGGACATGGGAGACTGATGATCGGGATAGCCGTAGATCACTACCTCGGGGCGGCCCTCCTCGGCCATACCTTCTGCTCGCGCATGCTTAGCACCGGGCTTGGTGATCTTGTACTTCTGCATCGGGACGTCTTTGTTACGTTCCACGTAAGACTTCATTTGCATTCTCCACTATCGGGTTTGAAGAAAAAAGGCGCGAGGATCATCTCCCCGCGCCTTCCAGTTTGGGGACGCTGCTGCTACGAAGATCAACTCATGTGGACGATGCCGGATCGAGCGTCGAAGTCCGACTTCACTCGAGGCACCATCGAAGACATCACCTTGTACTTCTGAACGAGGCCGCCCTGCTCAGCCCACTGGATCGTGGTCACGTCCTGAGCGATAGCGATATCGCACACATCGTCGCTGAGCTGAACCAGCACGATGTTGTTCGCAGTCATGCGATCAACGATCTCGATGCCGGCGATGCCCTCCAGCGCCATGATGCGCTGACGGATCGTGCGGTTATCGTTCGCGCGGTAGTCTGTGTCCAGCACCATCTCGTACGCCTGCGGAAGCAGGAGCAGGTACGGGCCGAAGTGGCGATCCGCCTTCGCTGCCGTGATCATGGTGATCACGTCGGCAAGGATCAGAGCGCCAGTCTTCGAGACGTTGTCCCAAGCGAGAGGCAGCGACGCCGTGTTGCGGTCCGGATGATTGAGGAGACCGTACACCGTAGCACCGTCCACCTGGATCGGCGTGCCGGAGAGCAGCATGTCCTCGTTCTTCTCGGCCACCACGCGGGCAGCAATGCCGGCCTGGATCGTATCAACGCCTTGGCCCATGCGACGCGACGCTTCGAGGTACCGCATGTTGATGCGGAAATCCTTGTGAACGATCGGCACCGGCACAGACTTGGTGTCGAAGTTCACGCGGTCTTCCTCGGACTCGCTTACGCCGTCCATGGTCACCTCAGCGGGCGTCATGTCGGACGAACGCTGCCACAAGGCAACGACTGCCGCGATGCTGCCGAGGTTGTAGGTGAGACCGCGAGAGATGAACGCGGCCGTCGCCTTGAGACGCTGAGTGGAGATCTCAATTACTTTGCGATCGATGTCCTTCCACTCATCGTAGCGCAGCGTGGCAGGGGCGTTCGTGACGAGGCCCTTCTTCTGCTCGTTGCTCCAGATGCGAGGGCGACCATCGCGGCCGATGTACGTGCGGCCGGCGTTGATGTTGAGCTCGCCATTCACGAAGATGCCGCCGAACCCATCCGAAGACAAGTCGCGGCCCATGCTGGTTACGTCTGCAGTCCCGTGCATCAGATGATCTCCACTTTCACGCGGGCCTCGGACGAGCCACCCGAATTGTCGACTGCCGACACAGCTCGGCAAAGAGCACCGGGCATGAGACGGTTGATGGCGGCGGCAACGTCCGCGAAGTTGTTGGCGACTTCAGCTTCGGAGGGCGAAGCACCGATGTCCTGCAGCGTCGTGTTAGCGGCACCGCCGGAGTTATCCGTCAAGTAATTGCCCGCCTTACGCAGCGTACCGTCGCCGGCACTCTCGAGGAGGTCCCCGATGACAATCGCGGCGGCGCCGGCTGCGACAAGTGCGAACACCTGAGCGCCGGGATGAGCGACGACATACGGCAGCGAGTCGTTCGATGCATACGCGTCATCGATCGAACCGCCGACGTATTCCTCCTCTCGAGCGAAGAGAGGCGACGGCTTTACGCCGCCTGCGGTCGCATGCTTGCGCATGTTACCGCTGCTCATCTGCTCGATTAGGTAGCCCGGAGTGATGGCGGCGTTCGCCTTACCCTGACGGTGCGAGAACTTGCCCTTGAGCAAGACAGTCTTGGGGGTATCGCTGCTCGACATTACGCGGCCTCCTTCTTCTTGCGAAGGTTAGAGAAGACAGTCGGAGGAGCCATGTCCTCGTCGCCGTCACCCGCACGTGTGTCGACCACGACCGGACGGCCGCCGTAGTTGACCACAGGAGCAGGTTCGTTGATGCCGGCAGCGAGCGTCTCGAGCTGTTCGGTGGTGAAGGCCTTGAGGCCTTCCTCGGTCAGCTTGCTGTTAGCGGTGATCTTCTTCACCAGGCCGGCGCGGTGATCCGCGGTAACCTTGTGAGCGAAGGCAAGAGCGGCCTTGTCCTCGACGGACAGCTCGGCCGGCTTGGCGTTGGTCGACAGAGCAGCAACCGCCTTGGTCACCGCCTGGTCAATCATCGCCTGGACTTCTTCTGCTTTCACAGTTTCTTCTCCAGGTTGTGCGGGTTCTTCCGCGGCTGCGTTACTCTTGCCCTTGGAAGGGCGGTACGCCTCTGCCAATGTGGCCAACGTGTCCGGACTCAAGGAATTGAGACCGTACATGTCGTCCGGCAGAAAGGGTGATGCGTCCATTGAAATGAGGTCCGCAACGATCTGGCGAGGATCATTATCCTTGCCGCGCGCGTTGTCATGGCCGCACTTGCAATTGATCTTCATCTGCGTCTCCTCGGAGAGAGAAAGCAAATTGTCGACCGACTTCTTGAAGTTCGTGAGCATCTCGGTGAACTTCGGCGGCAACTTCACATCGAGTGACTTGATATCCACTGGCCTATTCCTCTTGTTGGCGCGAATGCCGCAGCCGTCTTCCCAGTTGCACGCGCCCTCCTCATCCGGGAGGAATGCCAAATGATCCGGGCGCACATTTTTATGGATCATGTGGTAGTCTTGACCAAACAGCACGCCACTGGAATTCTCACTGTCGGCGAAGTACCCCGTGCTGACATCAATTTGGTCGCCATCGACAAGGCGTTGCACAAGATCCGGATAGACCTTATTGGCGCGAGCGACTTCGATCCACGCCTCAGCACGTAATGCTCCGTCCTCGACGCGAACGTTAAAGATGCGACCGATAGCCCATTCGGTCAGCGTCTTTGGACTATTCGCCGAAAGAAAGCTGCCATCATCATTCGAGGGGTGTCCGACGGTGACGGGAACACCGTTCCATGCATCGGGGAAGTATTCGCTCTCGGGCAGTACGGCGTCATTCATGACCACATCGGACTTGGCCATGATAACGGGGACCACGATATACTCGCGTCCCTCGTACTTCTGTCGCTTGATCTCGCTCTTCTTGAGCGCGACGACAAAATGTGCCCCAGTGATCTGCTTCATAATGGCCCCAGGTCCACCGACCAATCAGGCCATATGCCATCGTCTGGCAATCGTCAAGAACTATTTTCCGGGGGGCTTCAGTGATGCCGTCTGGGCTTCGAGACGCGCAAGGGAGCTTGATATCGATGTCAGCGTGTTTTTCACCACTGCCATGTCAGTCGCGACACTGTTAAAGTCGTCGACTCTTTTCTCCAGCTTGGCGACGCGTTCCTCGGCGGCGGCGATGCGAAACGATACCCCGCCATACACATAGCCTATGGCGGCGGCGTTCATGAGGAACGTAAAACCCAGACCCAGATAGGCCACGACTTTAGACGGATCGGTCACCTGAGCGCGAGCCTTTGCCATTAGAGTTTTCCCGCGTACAGTTTTTGCAGGTTGCCGTACTCTGCCTTGCAGGCGTTTGCTGCACGGGCGTTTCGGATCTCGGACGCGCGCACTACCGTTAGGAATGGTTCCGTGTTCGATGGTGTCAGTCTGGTGGTCGGCCATGGCGTGAGCGATCCTCCCTTCTGAGCAGTTTGCGACAGGGGCGGGATGTCAACGTTTGTGACGCTTTCCCAGTTCCCCGAGGTCGAGCATCCGCTCAGCAGACACGCAATCAGGATCAGTGGCAGGCGGAGATACAGTGGGCTTTGGGGCACGTGCCAGAATAGATTGAACAATTGCTTCATCGCTAATCTCCTCTTCGCGTGCCGCAGCGTCAACGCCCTGCGAGAACCCCAGTTGCTTCTTGAAGCGCTGGTTCTGTTGGCGAGTTACCCGCAGCTCGGACTGAAGTGCGTCAACGCGATACCATCGATGGCTCATATATGCCCCGCCACCCAAAGACAATAGTGAAATTACCAGTCCTGAGATGATTGCCAGTTGGAGCATGGTCAGTCCTTTACCAGTTGCAAGGCGGTTGATAATGCAGTGCATGCCGTCGCGACGGCGCCACATGTAACCCCAATCCACAGGTGCATGGGCTGACTCCACGCCGCAGCACTCGCGCCAATCACGGTAGCACAAGCCGCGGCAATCGCGAGACCTCGTTTCCACCATACGTTCATCGTTCATCCCATGGTAGGTCCATCAGGTCGACTGTCTGGCCCGAGA
>ERZ869925.106-NODE-106-length-48325-cov-12.692438_pt1 | contig 48325 bp, 70 predicted proteins | sample MGYA00579311_ERZ869925 | MGnify/ENA primary metagenome ERZ869925 (study PRJEB32216, sample SAMN09231817) | wastewater metagenome | place: USA: Maryland | collected 2016-07-30 | study: EMG produced TPA metagenomics assembly of the PRJNA472060 data set (Reclaimed...
TATAACCCTGATCCTGCTGTCATTAAACAGCAGATCGAGCTGGCCGGAGGATTCGATAAATGGAAAGGACAAATTTTATGGATATCGGCTGAAGGTGAAGATGAATATCCATTGTCAATAATTGACCCTGTTATCGAGGATGTTCAATCGGATGCTGAAACAAAATATTTCCGGCTCCGGGCGCTTACGACAAACTTTATGCCCTCTCAGGTATTGGTGACGGACAAAGCTGCTGACCCAGTATCTGAGAAGAAATTTGAAGAAAATTTAAAGAATTTCCAAGGCTCCAAAAAGAGCATGAAGATTCTTTGGGTTCAAAAGGAGAATCAGAACCAAACGATTGATATTAAAAAGTTTGACATACAGGACACTGATAAAATGTATGAGGTTACCACTCAGACGGTAAAGGATGCAATCATTGAGGTGTTTGGCATACCGAGCATACTTCTAAATGTTCGCGTTCCTGGAGAGCTTGGAAATGATGCGAAGAAACTGAAAGATGCTACAGATTTCTATAACGGATTGACGGATGATGACAGAAAGTTTATCAGTGAAAAGTATGAATTCGTTTTTGGAAAATCAGGGTTGAATCCGTCTGGTGACTTTTCCATTTTACCGGTATCGATCCCGGTAACCGCAGACAACATTTCCAGCGACTTCTTGCCGGTGTTGAGCAAGAATGAGCAGCGTGCATTGATCGGGTTTCCTGAAGAGGCAAACAGCCAGGCTGAGGCCCCAATCATGGCCGTTACGCTGGGCGTTGGTGGAACACAGTCTCTCACACAGATTATTACCGATCCAACTCTTTCAGGTGTTCAGAAGCGCGAAACATTGAAACTATTATTCGGTTTAACTGACGAACAAGTTATAAGACTTGTTCCTGATACAATAGTGAAGTAAATACATGGCAGATACAACAAAACTCATAGAGGCCTCTGATTTTGCACCGTATAAGGTTATAGCCGATAATATTACGGAAAGCAAGACCATTGACCCTTATATCCTGGAGGCACAGCAATTCGACCTAAAGCCTTTGCTTGGCCAGGAGTTATTCATTGATCTGCTCGAAGACTTTGAAGATACTCCTTCGTTATCAAAATACGAGGATCTGTTCAATGGAAAGTCTTATGAAAAGTATGGAAAGAAGTACAAGCATCAGGGCCTGGTACCGGTGTTGTGTTATTTCGCATACGCCAGGTATCTGACAAATGCCAACCAGTCATCTACCGAATATGGTGTTGTTCAAAAAAGAACTGATGAAAGCCAGCCGGTTCCGGAGGCTACATTGGCCAGGATGATCACCCAGGCACGTGAAGGCGCCATGGCATACTGGCATGATGTGAAAACGTATTTAGATCACAATGCCAATGATATCCCATTATGGAATTGCAGTAAAAAGGACTGGCCAATAAGCGGCCTTCCTTCTATGAGGGGAATAGGAGACGATAACTAAACACTTAAACTAAACATACTATGAACGTACAAATATCTGATGCCGGAAAAAACATACTGATTACCACCGATGGAATCGAAAAACATGTTCCGAAAGCAGGAATGATTGTTCAGCTTATCGGGACTATCATGTTTCTTACCCCTGCAGGCCATAAGGAAATTGCGATCCCATTCGAAGACTTTGATGACGCTTCATCGCCTGCAGAGATCACAACTGCTGAAGAGCTACGTGACAAGGTCCTTGAAATGCTTGAGGCTGAGACGGCTATCCAACAGGAGTTCCCCGGTAATCCCATTCCAGTAGATTCAACTATGACTGGAGGGGCTGAAGGAAACTTCTTTGTCATCTGCTTTACAGAAGAATCTGTGATAGAAAGTATTGATGGCCACGACGACCTCGCTGGCAAAACATATCCTGCCGGTTATAATTTGTATGTAAAAACAACAAACATACAATTGACCTCAGGAGCTGCTGACTGCTACGAAAAAGAATCAGTACAATAATATGCTGGGACTTGGTTTAAATAAAAAATCTAAAGCACCAGGAGGTATTGCATATCAACCAGGCGCTAAAGCATTTTTTTCCGCATTGCCAACGCAACCGGAAAAAAGGGTAAAGAACGCCTACAATAACATTTGGAAAAACCGTGCTTCGCTTATGAGTGAAGTTGATATTTTCTACTGGTGTCTTGCTCAGTACGAGGATAACAAACGTACAACGTTGGCCAATCCCTCTTTGTATTATGAGGGTAAAGTTGGTTCCCCGGTATTTGAGCAATTTGGCGGTGTTAAGGGCGCTGTTTCTTCTGCATATAATAGCGGTTTTACTCCTTCTACTGATGCTGTTAACTACCAGTTAAACAATGCTTCTTTTTTTGCTTATAATGCAACTCCTGCGTTGATCTCAAATTTTTTAAGACTTGCTGGGTGTTCTGTCGCTGGTGAGGCTGGCAGTGTCGGTCTTTATTTTACCAATAGCCCGTCAGTTGGAGGTAGTATTAATACATACAATGAAATTAATACCGGTGTTTCCTCGGTTGGCAGGTATGGTCTATGGCATTTGGTAAAAATAGGAAGCACAATAACCGTTTATTATAACGGTGTTCAACTTGGCTCTCCTTACACTGTTCCATCGGTTGCTTTGCCAAATTGTCCTTTTTATGGATTAGCTCAGAATCTTGGAGGTACTCTCGATAGTCCTTATGTTAACGGAAAAGTTTTTTCTTACGGGCTCGCAAAAGGCACTATAGATCCGGTTGATCTGTATGAGCTTCACAAGGAGATGATAGGTGATTTACCACTTTGGAAATTCTACGGTGATAGCATTTTCGCTGGATACTTATTTTCAAATCCGGCAACGGAAAGTATTCCGTACCACTTAAGCGTTCTCGGAGGACAATATGCGTTGAATTTTGCTATTTCCGGAACCACAGTAAAAGACCTTGTTGATTCAAAAATACACATTGAACGTACAAATAATTCCGATGGCATTGTTGCTTTTGATTATATAGTCAATGATGTTGACCAGGCTATTGGTACCAGCGTATATGGCTCTAATTATCGAACGGTAATTGAATCGGCTATTGCTGGTGGAGCGAAGAAGGTTTTAATGGTAATCCCATATATAACCGATACTGCAATTACCAATAATTGGGGGCCATACATAACCGAGGCCCAGACAGTGGCTTCGGAATACGACGAAGTGCAATTGATTGATTTAAGGGCAACCCCTTATACGTTGAGTGACGGCACTCATCCAACAACTGGAGGTGCTATACAGGCTGCCGGGTTAATCTATGCACAACTATAATATTTAACCCTATGTTAACAGTAACAGCAATTATTACAGCAATTGGCGGTTTTGTTTCAGCTTCGGCTCTACTTGCTATGAAATGGTTTTATGCTCACATGAAGGGGTCGCAGGAATTTAGGGAGAAGATGATAAAGGAGACTACTGCGCAAGGTGCAGAAGTAAATGGCCTACGAAACGACATAAAACAATCAAACGAGGCGTTCACAAAGATGTTTGCCGAGGAGCTTCACCCACTTAGTAATAGAGTAAAACGGCTAAAAAACGGCTTAAATAAGGTGGAAGAAAAGAGCAAGCTGCCAAAAACAACATTTGAAGAAGACGAATAGAATATGAACCTAAGAATAGAAAGAACGGAGCTTAAAGATAAAGCAATAGGAGAGCTTTATCTTGACAACAAACTATTCGGCTATACGCTCGAAGACCCAGTAAGGGACAAGAACCATGATGGCGACACTGACGATTCCGGAGAAGAGAAGATTTATGGCAAGACGGCCATAAATTACGGTACGTATCGTGTGATAATTAGTTTCTCGAATAGGTTTCAGAAGAGAACACTTCAATTAATAAACATCAGAGGGGGGGCGATTAAGTTCGGAGACAAAAGTATTGACCAGTGCGGTGTGCGTATACACGGGGGAAATACGGTCGATGATACGCTGGGATGTCCGCTTCTTGGCGCAAGGAGGTTGCCCAATGGAGATGTGTATGAGTGCAAGGAAATAAACGAGCGACTGCTGAAGCTTGTTGAGGCCGCCGATACAACCGGTGAAGTTTATATAGAAATCATTCAAAAAAAATAATCATGGAAAACAACTCGCTTGACTTTATCACCCCACTGATCTGGTGGACAATGCTTGCCCTCGGATTCGTTTGGACAATTTTGTACCCGTATCTGAAATTCACAAAGAAGTACGACTACCTAAAGGTACGCAGCTGGTGGATGCGGACTGAAGGCGCTTTGTTTCTGTTCTGGATGATTTGGTATATCATTCAATTAATTATCCAAATACATTGAAAATGAAACTGTCAGACCTGAAAGATAACATCAACCGGTTCAGCATTCCTCAAATGCTATCAAACAATGATGGCAAAACAAGTGCCTCCGGAACTATAGGGGTGATTGTTTCAATAGCAGGGGTAATTGCCTTTCTTTTTGGCTGTGTAGACTTTTCACTTATCAGCGGTAAGAATGACATTATGATGTATGCAGGTGGTATCATTACTCTTGGCACCGGCCTTCTCGGTGCAAGAAAGTATAAGGATCAGAAGACAACTACCGATGAAGCGGAGCAGCTTTCTAAGATAAACACCAATCAATAATGTCAAAGCATCTGAATACCATACTATCATTCTGTATTGGCTTCCTACTATGTTTTCTCCTTCTGGATAAATGTAAGCCGTCGCCACCTTCTTCTGACGACCTTCCAAAACCATCCCATCATGAAACGTTTACCTCTGACACGGTAAGGCCAAAACCTGAAGTTGTAAAAGTACAGGTGTTGGTACCTGGCCCGGCAAGAACATACACTATTACTCAGATCGACACTAACATGTGCAACCTGGTGCATGTATACCAAGATAGCCTCAAGGATGCAAATCAAGTGATCTATTATCAAGATAGTGTCCGCGGACAGTTGTTAGGCAAAAAAATGTCTTATAAGCTCTTCGTGCCATTAATGGTAGAGAATACCCACACGATTACAGATAGCATCCCCTACCCCGTCAGGATCAATCGAGGTGGCCTCTATATTTCCGGTGAAATCGGAGGGAATACATCTGGACTGGGAATATCGGCCGGTGCCGACTTCATCAGTAAAAAAAAATGGGGTATCGGGTACCGATATGATACCAGGCAGCATACACACAACGTTGCCTTTAAATGGAAGCTCCTATAAGTTTAGCTATTGCACTCTGTGATATTTCTGATCGCCATATTTAGCCGAGCTGAGAAATAGTGAATCATTGACGAGATGGTATTCGTAATGATTATTATTGCAGGTGACACATCCAAAATTTAGATAAATGGAATCACGGAACTTATTCATCCATTCGTTGTTAACCGTTGGCTTTCCATAGAAGAATTCTTTGAACGATTCGTAAGTAATGGTAATTTTGTCCGGCCTTAATACCAAACTGTCATACTTCAACTCCCAGGTACCAAAAACAGCTTCATCCTTTTTTATTTTTTCCACTTCAGGAAATGTTTCCGTCTCTACCTTTGCGCATGAGAAAAGGGTCAGTGTTAATATAATAATTATGTGTTCAATTTTTTTCATAGGTATAGCCATTTTTTCTTTTGTCCTTCAGCGATAAAGTGTGTTCTGTCCCACCCCATACGACCGCAAATTTTTGATATGAGCGATTCTTCAAACTTTTCCTTTGCGAAATACAAAAGCTCTATTGTATCAACCGTTACCGACATCTGGAAACAGAAATCATCCATTTTATCGGGATCTTGTAGTAGTTGCTTGAGTATTTTACCGTGATGGTGCATTAACAGGTTAAGCGTGATCGGGGCAGCAAATATATAAAAATCGATCCAGAAATGTTAATTAAAAAGATATATACAGACTTTGTAAGGTTAATAATAGGTGTTTCTACAGTCGAAAAAAAATATTAATACGTACGTATTTAATATGAGAAAATCCAGAGTATCTTGATATATATTTGCGCCCCCCCTATAAAACTACAACCTTATGGTGAACACCAATTATGGAGTAGAAATAATCCTGAAGACACTTTATGAATTACTGGACAGAGATTATAGAAGCAAGCAACTGGCCAATCAGAACCTACAGGTAATCAAAACGAAAAAATTCACTATTGTGGTTGGAAAAAATTAACCTGCCCTATTCTGATGTCTTTGATTTATTGCTGATAGACTCAGGCTTTGGAGGATCTAAAGGCATTTTCTTATAAATCTTGTCGGCCTCATCGGGCATTTCGTCAGTATCCAAGCTTCCGCTTATGTTAATCCTGGTTAGAACAAACTGCATTTCGATTTTCAGTTTTTTATAAGCCTTCTCCAAATTGGCAATCCTGCTCTGTACATCCTCGGGATTCGGAGATATTTCCTCATTGGCAGCAGCCATGCTATTCATTTTGCCCATATCGAAATCAGGGTACTTGCTTAGAATTTTTTCTAATACAGTCGATTTAAAGCCCTTATCCCGGTCGAATATCTTCCCCAGGGACCCATTGCTCATTTCGAGATCCCTCTCTGCTCTATAGGGCGTTATTCCTTTTGCTTTAAGGTATTGCTGAAACTTCTTTACCAGGCTTTCTTTTGGCATTGTTAATAACTTGTTAGACAATTTTCTATTAAAAAACTTGCATTATTAGAATTTTGTCTATTAATTTGCCTAATCATTTAACAAACATTAAGACAAAAGTATAAAAAATGACAAACAAACAAGGGGAAATAACAAAAGAGGATTTGCTGTTAAGGGCATTAAAGGCTAAGCAGCTTATAATGGAAGCAATTCACCCGGCAAAAACATATATGCCGTTCTTCCTACAGCACTTTCCTGAGCTGGACAATGAACAGGGCATAGAAGACATTCGTCTTCACTGGAACCTCCGAAAGCATACTGAAAATTTAATCGAGAAGATGGAAGCACTGCCCTCTTTGATCAAAAATAATTAAGCATGAAGTTCAAAGTAACCCTTAAAGGCAGTGTTCCAAAGATGGCTCTTGATGGCCCAGCAGGAAAATACTTCTCAGATAGCTCTTATGGCTACAGCAAGATAGAGATAGATGCGATCAACCAGCAGGATCTGTCAAGTCAGCTTGATACTATCATGGCCGGAACAGACCTAAAGCTTATCGGTATCGACTGGGACTGCGGTCAGAACCACGAAGACGATGAACAACCATGTCCTGACTGCCTTAGGGATTTAAGGATAAAAACACTGAACCAACAACACAAAAAAGTAGCGTAATGACTGAACTCGTACTATCCGGCGTAAGCGTATTAGCTGCACTCTGCCTTATGGTTGCTTTAAAAGTGGCATTGTCATCATACTGTGACAAAAAGAAGGAATCTGAAAGGCTCAGTAAACTCGAATTTGATCACGATAAATTCAATGAGTTGAACAAAGAAGTATTCGGTAACCTATGAAGATCAATGATATGGCAATAATAGAATCAACAGACGAGCTGAATGGCGTTCGTGTCAGGATTGTAGACATGATAAAGTCTTCAGGAAAAGCACTGGTCAGATTACCGAACGGAAATAAGATATGGGTGAGCTCTTCCAGGCTAAAAGAAGTTAATAAATGAGCGACAAAAAAAAGAGATACGTTTTAGCAAAGAGCATATACATCTATGCTGAGAACGACGAGAAAGCATTCGAGCTTGCTGATAAGATTATCGAAACAGAGAAGAGCGAATACGATAACGAATGCTCAATGATTTTCCTGATGGATGCATCAGACCCTATTGGAAGAAAGAACCTCACGGATAAGTTTAAAAAGTGGTGGTACGATAAGATTGAATTGATCTTCTGAAAATAAAAAGCCACAGCGGGAACTGTGGCTTAGTGAAGGTAATCCGTCAGCCTTTAAGATGACGGCAATAACAACGAGTGCAAATATAATACAAAATGGGAAGAATGAAAGAGGTGTTCATGCAAGAACGTGAAGCCGAATCCCAGAGGTCAGCCTACCTCGATGATGCTTACCACTATGAAAACTGGAAGCATGGACAACAAAAAGAAAGTCAAACAATCAAAACCAAAAACAATGAGCAGCATCGTAGCAAAAGATGAAGGTAAAGCCTTCGAATTAACACCAGTAGGAACTTACATCGCAAGATGTTATTCAATGGTACACGTTGGTACCTCAAAAGGAGAATACCAAGGTAAAGAAATCGAACAGAATAAAGTTCGTATTACCTGGGAGCTTCCAACAGAAATGAGGGTGTATAAAGAAGAAAACGGCGAACAGCCAATTTCTATCTCAAGAGAATTCACACTTTCAATGAGTGAAAAAGCGAACCTGCGTAAATTCCTCGAAGGATGGAGGGGCCGATCATTTACAGCAGAAGAGGCCAAGGCTTTTGACATATCAAAGCTGGTAGGACTTCCATGTACTCTTTCTGTAATACATAAGACTTCACAGAAAGGTAAAGCTTATGCCATGGTAAGCGCTGCATCTACCCTGATGAAAGGAGTTGAATGTCCCCCACAGATTAACAAGTCTTTCGTGTTCTCAATGCAAACTTTTGAACAGGAAAAGTTTGATCAGCTCCCTGACTTCCTGAAAGATCAGGTAAAGGAAAGTTACGAATACAAAGCACTTTTCCCTGATCAACAAGATAATTCAGCAGCATCTGAAGTTGCACCGCAGAGAACAACACCATTTTAATCCAAAACTAAATGAAAATACAGAAAGTAAAATTTAGCAACTACCGGAACGTCCCTGATATGGACGTTGAGTTAAACGGCAAGAACATCCTGCTTATTGGAAAAAATACAGTAGGAAAGTCAAACTTTATCAAAGCCATCCTCGGTGTACTGGGGAGTGGCTTTGGTAAAAATGCGATCAGGAACGGTCAGGAAAGCGCGACCATCGAAATAAAGATGGCTGACTTCACCGAGAATCACCAGCCTATCCCAGGCACAGAATACACCTTTAAAGCCGAGATCGATAAGAAGGGTGAACAGGAAGAGGTTAAACTCTGTGTGGTAGCCCCCAATGGCATGAAAGACAAACGCAAGTCGGCCATCGGAAGCATAGCCGGCGAACTGGAACTTGACTATAATTTCGTGGAACTCTCCCGCACACCTGCAGGCAAGAAGAAACAGATCGAGATCATTAAAAGTTATCTCGATCATGACACAAGAGAGGGGTTAAAGATCGAGGAGAACAAGATCGCCACAGCTTACGACGATCGTACTTCGATAGGTCGTATAAGGGATGCCGCGATAGGCTTTGTGAAGTCTGCAGGCATATCTCCGGACGATTTTAAGAAGTATGAAAAGCCAATCGACACCTCAAAGCTGAGTGCAGACCTCGAAGCTGCCGGAAAGACTAACCAAATGATCTCTGATGTTGCCAAAAGAATCGAGGAACGTAACGCCACTATTCCACAAAAGGAAAAGGAAATAAAGGCGTTGGAAGAAACGATCGCCAGGCTCCGGGTAGAATTGGTTGAGATCGCCACAAAGAACAGCGAGGCGAAGAAATACCTCGAGGCCAATAAACCAGTAAATACAGACGATCTTAAAAAGCAGATTGAGGATGCACAGGCCCATAATCGTAAGCATTCGGAATGCAAGATGCTATCAGCCAAACAGAATGAGGCCGACCAAGCAGAGGCTGAATATGGCGAACTAACCGCCCTTATAGATTCTTCTAGGCAGGCGATAATGGACACGATCAGGACGATGGAGCTGCCTATTGATGGTATTTCCTTCGACTGGGATAACGTGTACTATAAAGGCAAAATGGTTGACGAGAACAATATGAGCACTGCTGAAATTATGATGCTGGAGGCTCAGCTTAAAATGTGTAAGGCCCCAGGTGCCGAGGTACTATTTATCCAACGAGGAGAAAGCCTTGGTTACGAACTGCTGGCCGAGTTACAGGCCAAGGCCAGTGAGAACGGATTTGAGATCGTAATGGAGGAAGTACAACGCGATACAGAGCAGCTAAAAGTGGAATTTATGCCTGAGTATTCACAAAAATTACAAACAGCTTAATATGAAAAAGAAAAAATCAAACCTCACGGCATTAAAAAACACTTTGCTCGAAAGGGCAAAAGAGAAAGGTGCTTGCTCCGATCAGTATCGCCGGGCCGCGAATGCCGAAACAGAAGAAGAATTACTGCAGGTGATCTATGATAACCTGAGATGGTGTTCTGATCACATGATCATCAACGATGAGTATCTGAGTGGCTTTGACCAGGAGGTATTGCTAAAGAGTGGAGTGGCCAATACAGGCAAGGAAAATTCTGGATTAGCGAACTCCGGTGACTGGAACTCCGGTGACTGTAACTCCGGTGACTGTAACTCCGGTTACAGAAACTCCGGTTACAGAAACTCCGGTTACAGAAACTCCGGTGACTGTAACTCCGGTTACAGAAACTCCGGTGACAGAAACTCCGGTGACTGGAACTCCGGTGACTGTAACTCCGGTGACTGTAACTCCGGTAACTGGAACTCCGGTGACAGAAACTCCGGTGACTGTAACTCCGGTTACAGAAACTCCGGTGCGTTTTGTCTCGATCCAAACCCGAAGGTTTGGCTTTTCGACAAACCGACAGATATCCCAGTACGTGAATGGGAACAGTCCAGAGCATGCCAAATACTCTACAGTCTTGACCCTACTATATGGGTACCATCTTCAGTAATGACTAATGAAGAAAAAGAAGCACATCCTCATTGGGAAACAACGGATGGTTATTTAAAAACCATTACGCGGCAGGAGGCATGGAAGAACCTATGGGGCAATCTTTCTGATTCAGATAAAAAAGCCTTTACCACTCTTCCAAATTTCGATGCAGAAATATTTTTCAAAATAACCGGTATAAAAGTGAATTGAGTATGAAGAAAGAAATGCCATGGTTTAAGTTTAAAGTTGCTGAATGGTTGACCGGCGACATTGTGTTCGAGCCTTTCAATGTACAGGGGTTATTCATCAACCTCTGTGCATTATACTGGCAGAAGAAAGGAAAACTTACAGTCGATGATGTAAATAATCGGTACAAAAATCCTCCTGAATTACAAGTATTAACCGACCGCTTTATTTCGGTTAGCGGTGGGTTAATAGGAATTAAATTCCTCGAAGAACAGTCTGAAGAACAGAAATCAACTTCTGTTCAAAATAGTGAAAATGGTAAGAAAGGTGGTCGTCCGAAAGGCTCGAAAACAATGAGAAAAAAAGCGACCGCTTTTTCGCTTAAAGCGACTAAAAGCGAACAAAAGCCAATAAGAGAAGATAAGATAAGAGAAGATATAGATGTTAATATACACCCACTCAGAAAATATATCCAGGAATCATGCCCTAATGTCTCAAAGCTAAAAACTCAGCTTACAGAAAAAGATTGTGAAAGCCTGCTCGAAAAATATCCGCGTACGCTTGTTCATGCAAAGCTACTTGCCATGGAAAATAAAAAAGACCTGACAAAAAAATACGCAAGCGTGTACCTGACATTGAACAACTGGTGCAGTATGGCTACTGCTGAACAAACACCAGTCCAAAGAAAAGAAACGCTGCATGAACGTGAATTAAGGCTATCAGCAGAAAACCACCCATGAAGGACTTGAAGGGATTTAAAATATTAGAATTTTCTGATGTTCAGGATGAACTGGAGTACGTGCATAAGCACGGGTATGATTCTGGAATGTATGTTGGTTTCCCACGTTTTCATGAGCATTATTCGATGCTACCAGGATCATGCACTGACTGGACAGGCTACCCCCAGTCAGGAAAGAGCGAGCTCGTGCTGGAGCTACTTTTCAACATGACAGATTTTTATGGATGGAAACACATGCTTTTTGTACCAGACATCGGAAAGAGTGTTGAAGTTATGATCAAGCTGATTCACAAAGAAACAGGCAAAACGTTTAAGAAAAAATACCCGAATTACATCGACATAAAAACAGCCTTTAACAGCTGTTCGAAGCTGGTTGAATCGTTCAAGATAATTCACCGTACCGACTACAAACAGAAACTATCGCCTTTGGATTTTTGGGAGTTTGCAACAGCTTACAAAAAAGAACATGGATTGAATACCGCGGTTATTGATAGTTGGAAAGATTTGCACCACGATTATTCTGCTCATGGTGGTAATTATGCCCCGTATCTGTCTTATATCCTCCCTATACGCAATGAGATAGCAGAGCGCAATGGATTGCATTTTCACACTGTAATACACCCTAAGAATCCTATTCGTGATAAGAATCGAAAAATCTATCCTCCTTATCCGGATGACATCGAGGGAGGCGCTCAATGGAATAACAGTGGTAAGTCGATGATCACTGTACACCGAGAGAATTTCGATAGCAATATCACGGATGTTTATTTCAGAAAGATTAAACCTGAAAGTGTTGGAAGGGCAACAAACACAGGTGTATCATTGGAATTTGACATAGCACGTTCACGGTATTACTGGCTTAATGAAGATCATTCAAGGGTATATGCCGAGAAGGAATACGTAGCTCCAATATTCGCAAAACCAACAATACAGATCCCGGATAATTTCTACGAATCACAGAGAGAACAGACAACGCCATTTTGATGAAGGAGTTTGAAGAAATACATATCAGGCATAGGATAAATAGGCAGTTTAAAAAAATGACTATTCCGTATCAGGACTTTGATCTACTGGAAAGGATGATTCGAATACATGAGGTTCAATCAGCTTTAATATCAATCCGAGAATACATCAATACAATACAAGAGGTTGAGAATAAAAATAACTGGGAAAAGATTGAAGAGTGTCTACACAACTGGTACATGTGGACAAATGATTTATTCGAGGAGGGAAGATATCAGTGTACCTATTCCCACAAAGTTACGATGGAGAATCTTAGACTTAAACATGAAAATATTGAATTGAAAAAGCAAATGGAAACTCTTAAAAAACAGATAGAATGGTGATAACTGTTGACTTCAAAAATGAACAACTGAGGAAGCTAAAGCTTATGGATGATGGCGCTATTGGTGAATTGACTGGAAACGACATAAGCGAAAAGGTTGAGGCCATAAAAATAATAATCGACTGGGGTCAGGATATAGCAAATGGTTTCGAGATCACCTTCAACGATGCCTTTACACAATTTAGAAAGAAAATAATCAACAAAAAAAAACCTAAAGTATAAATATGTTTCAGCCACGACCATACCAAACAGAGGCTATCAATAGAGCGTTGGATTTCTTTCGTAGTAACGATAAGTCCAACGCCATTGAGATATTGCCCACTGGATCAGGAAAGAGCGTTGTTATCGCAAATATAGCGATGGGATTGGAGGGTAAAACAATTGTATTCCAGCCATCAAAAGAGATACTCGAGCAAAATCTTAAAAAATTCCTTTCCTATGGGTACCGCGCTGGAGTTTATTCAGCTTCTGCCGGCAGTAAGTTCATCGACAAAATCACATTCGCAACCATCGGAAGCGTAATAAAAAAAACACACCTGTTCCGTGATTGCAAGAATATTATTATAGATGAGTGCCATTTGGTAAATGCCAAAGGAGGAATGTACTTTGATTTTACAAAGTCTATTCCTGATGCAAAGGTACTTGGATTAACAGCTACACCATACAGGCTTGCAAGTAATAGTTTTGGTGCTGAGCTTCGTTTTATTACCCGCACTAATCCGAGAGTGTTCAGTAAGGTACTGTATTACATACAGAATGAGGTATTGTTTAACTCCGGTCATCTTTCAAAGCTGGAGTACTTCAACTTCGATGTTGTTAATCGTACAATGCTTACGGTAAACAGTTCCGGTACCGACTTTACAGAGGCCAGTCTTCGGGCATATTACAGGCAAATAGGAATGACAGGTATTGCGATAGGATACGCAAATAGGTTGCTTGCCAAAAGAAAAAACCTTTTGGTATTCTGTTCACTTTTAAGTGAAGCCAGGGAGGTAGCCTCAGGAATACCAGGTGCCGTTGTTATCGATGGTGAAATGTCTAAAAAGGAGATTTCTGAAATACAGTCAAACTTCTTGTCGAATAAGATAAGGTGTGTGATAGCTGTTGGAAAATGGACTACAGGTTTTGACAAGCCCGACTTGGAATGCGTGTTGCTTGTTAGGTCTACAATGTCGCTGGCGCTGTATTATCAGATGGTAGGTCGTGCAATGCGTCCTCATCCAGGAAAAGAATCTGCATGGATAGTAGACCTTGGAGGCAACATTAAGTTTTTTGGGAAGATAGAAACAATGCAGATACGAGTGAATGAGAGAGGCTTGTTCTCAATATGGAATAATAACCGGCAGCTTACAAATGTGCCATTTCAGAAAGCAGCATAACCATGGGTATAAGTCAAGAACAATATAAGGCAATGACAAAACGGATTGATTCTCTTAGACAATACAAAAAAGAGATTTCTAATAAAATAGAAATGGAAGCGCCAAGGAAAAAGGTTGGAAGGCCAAACTTGGAACAGGCACAACTTGACCGGTATCAAATGGCCCCGATCTCGTTTCTTCCGATCAAGCCACTGTCAGTTAATGAGGCATGGCAGGGAAAGAGGTTTAAGACAGATGAGTATAAGGAATATGAACAAACCGTTTTTAAATGTCTTCCGCTGCTTACACTTCCTACCGCACCATTCAAAATTTATTATGAGTTCGGATTCTCAAATAAAGCATCTGACATTGATAATCCGTTGAAACCGTTTACGGATATACTTCAGAAGTTTTACGATTTCAACGACAAGGACATTTATGAGGTGAATATCAAAAAGAAGATTGTTAAAAAAGGCAATGAGTATATCAAATTTTTAATTGAGACAGCTAAATGAAACAGAAAAAGCAGGAAATATTTAACCAGATGCTACCAGGTAAAAAAGATGTGGTGTTATTCAATCTGACCTTTAATGGCCAGATGATTGTTAGTAGGCAACCCTACCCTGTATGCGTAGCAAAAAAGAATCAAATGCTACCAAGCTGCAAAGGGCTTAGCCACCTGTTCCAAATAAAAAGATCCGAAGCATGACCAATAAGTTCCTTAAAAATATAAACCTGAACCAGTTGAAAGCAGACTTTCTAATTAACGGTTACGACTACGCAGGGCTTGCCGAGAAGTATAGCATTAAGTACCATCAGGCCAAGATTGCTGTTAAGCTGGCCACCAGGTCAGTTCCTAAAAAACAGAGAGAGATACAGTGTATTTATCAGCCGATAACGATGGTCGACCTTGAAATTGATTTGATAAGATCGTTAATGGATGGGTCTATGTCGGAGTGGGACTTAGTTAACAAATACAGTATAAGGCCTGAGCTCCTGGAGAACCTTATATCTGTGGCCCGAGAAACAAAGCACGACCAGTACAGCTATAGGCTTGTTGACGGTTCTGCCAAGATTTTCTTTACTCCAAATGAGCAGGAATACGAAGAGTACTACACTACAATAAAACAAAACAAAAAGATTAACGATAGCTATGAATCTCAATATCTACTTATTACTGAAGAGTAAATGGCTGTTCCCGCTGGCCTGGATAGTGGGAGTAATTATAAAAAAAACATCATGTCAGAAAACAAATTAAAGGTAGTTCACAAAGCAGACGAGAATCATTTCTCCGATCAGAAGGTCAATGAAATTAAGAAGACAATGATCGAGTGTATAGGTAAAAAAATGAGCCTTAGAGAGACCAGGAGAACTCTCAGAAAGAAGTTCCCGAAAGTTAGGGATAAGGAATGGGATAGATTCCTGAAGCCATTTGTGATAAAAAAATAGGAAGTAATATGAAAACGTTAGAACACTTAACAGCAATTGCAAGGAGGTCATTCTCCAATATAAGTCATGATCCAGAAGGTAGGGGTGATAGAACAATATTGGAATACAGCGATGAGCTGGATGAAGATATTGAAAAGCTAAAGAGCCACGGTGCTGGCCAGGATCAAATCGACAGATACAAAAAGGGCTATGAAGCGAAGTTTGTAAAGTGGCTGGGCTCGCAGGCGAATACGGCCAGCAGTTTTATAACTGGTGGTTCAAACTTTCCTGTAAGAAGGCAGGAGAAGCTACGCGGATGGGCTGATAATCATTACAAGAAATTCCGGGAGTGGAGGGTGAAAGTACTCTATGCGTATGAGAAATACGAAAGGAAAGCAGAGAAGAAGAAGGCTTATTCAGAAACAGAAAGGTCGAAACAGGCCAACCGTGAAATTCCGTTTGAAGGAGGTAAGGTCATTTTAAATTATGAGATCGACAGGATTCAGGTGATGCATGATGAGAAGCCATCCCCAGAAAAAATATCACAGTTCAAAAGTTGCGGGTTCAGGTGGTCGCCATTTCACAAAGTATGGCAACGACAGTTAACCAACAATGCGATCAGTTCAGCGAAACGATTATTAACAATAGAAATATGAAAGAAAGACCAATTCTATTCAGTACTCCTATGGTAAGAGCCATACTGGAGGGAAGGAAAACCATGACGCGAAGGATTGTTAAACCACAACCCCACATACATCACTGGGAAATATTCAAGTCGTACAAGCAAACTGTATCTGTTTTAGATACTACATCAGGGCCCGTTTATCAATTTAATGATTGGAATAGTGAAAAGGGGCTTTCTCATGATAGAAACATAGAAGTAAAATGCCCATACGGCCAGGTTGGAGATATTCTTTGGGTGAGGGAAACTTGGACTAAACTTAAGCATGAAGATGGATTGAAATATCACTATAAATCCGATTATGAAACCAGGCGTAATAATATTACATGGAAACCATCTATCCACATGCCAAAAGAAGCTTGCCGGATTCGACTTGAAATAACTAATGTGAGAGTTGAAAGGCTTAAGGATATTTCAGAGGAAGACGCAAAAGCGGAGGGTGTTCAATTTAATCCTCAGGCACCAGCAAGCATTACAAACAAGGGTTCATTTGCAAAGTTATGGCAATCAATTAATGGGCAAGAATCATGGGATATGAATCCCTGGGTATGGGTAATTGAATTTAAAAGATATAAAAACAACTAATCCAAATACAATGCAAAACAAAAAACTTTACAAAGCAGAATCGAAAAAAGAATGGTACACAACTGGAAATATATCGACAGAGCAATTACAGCTCGGTGCGATAATGAGAATTGCAGATGCTACCGAAAAGATCGCACAAAATTACTCCAGTTTAATTGAAGAGCGAGACAGATACAAGCGTTGGTATAATGAAGGTTCTGAAGAAAGAAGGAGACTTGAGAGGCGTATTTCATCACTTAAAGGAGTAATAACTAAAATAAAAAAAAGATGAAATATTTAACAAAAAAACAAAAACACTGGATGATTAGAAAAACAATTAAGGTTGGTAGTTTTTACTCATTTCCACCTACTGGATTTACGGTTTATGCCGAACCTAAATATTCAAGTGGAGCAGAAATTGACACCAACCCTTTCACTAAAAGTTTAGCGGGTGAGTTTTTTTTAGTGAAGGAAATTGAGAACGGATTTTGCAAAGGAAACTTTTATGAAAGACTAAAAGGAAGAGATATGTATTTGACCGAAGAAGAACTTTCAAGGCGAACACTAATAGAAATGCTTTTTTTGTTTTTGTTGGCTTTCATTCCATTAACTATTTACAACTGGTTTAACGGTGGGGTGGAAAAAATTGAAAGTAAAATTTGCAGCTAAATGAAAACTGAAAAATTAAATAGCGACCAGCCCGATGTTAGCGGTAGTACAACTCGAACTATTAGAATGCAACAAGGTTTAACACAGTTTGAATATACATTACCAGAGGATGATGCGGTGATGTTTATGCTTATTCTTAAACGGAATAAGATATGGTTTGCAGATGTTACGAGATAGCATCTGCATTACTGCTAACGGTCTGCGGGCTTGCTTATTTTATTAACTTTTAATACAATATAAATGGAAAGATTACTTAGAGTTGCTGAATTGCGTGATTTAGAATCGCGAGTTTCTAAAGGTGAAATATCATATAGTAGAATGGTTGAGATTATCAATGAAAAACATTTTTTAAAACTTGTTGAATTGAGACAAGAATTAAAAGTTAATGAATTGAGCAAGCCCGCTGTTAGGCAATCGTTGCCAGACCACTATGATATTAGGAATAAAGCGATAGAGCTTTCAAAGGAATGTTTGTCAAGGCATGACCAAATTGTTTGTGAAAATAATATGATGAAGTTAGTTGAATGGATAAAGAATGGCAATGTTGCCTAACGTATAGGGGGTTGGCGATGGCTGGCTTCCACTAACTTTAAAAAGAAGAAACAATGATTGAATTTAACGATAAAATTTTCAACGAAGAACAGCCAGCTATTGACCAACCCCATGTTAGTAGCAGTGGCGATGATGAACATAAATATTGGGTAGAAGATGGAAAATCGTGGTATCAGTATATTCATTCGGATGTGATTTATAGAAAGAGAGATGATAACTATAACGGAAAATCTTTTAAGCACAGGCGTTGCCCGTTCTGCAATAGAATTACCTGCATGGCTACACTGCATTGGTATAACCACATGAAAAAATGTGCGCCAAAAGATTTTAGCATGGCAGATATAGGGGAGTTGAGATGGAAGAAGCCAAATACCTCCATAAGAAGAAACTTAACATGCAAAGCATTCTTCTTGATAAATTTCACTGGCTTGATGTCAGAAAAAGAAGTGAGCGCGAAGGCCTTATCCATCAGAATAAAAAGTTAAAAGACCTATTAGAGAAACATAAAATTGACCATTCATTCTGGTGAAGCGCATCCCCTTTAAAATATTATCTGATAAGCTTTCCTTGAAGGATAGCCGTGCCATCCATAGCTGGTGCAAGCGCCACGGTCTTGAGCCATTTAAGGATGGTCGATGCTGGTATGTTTACGAAGAGGAATTCATCGAGGCGACAAAGCCCGGAAATTTTGAAGAGAAAAAAAATGCTATTTTTGAAAACGCAGCATTAAAATTAAAACGCTTTATTCCTTCATCCGACATCGCCAAGGATTTTGAAAAAAGATTCTCACACATACCGTCATCAGCCACGTAGATTGAAGCTATCATCAAAAAACCAGCAGACAGGGCTGTACATATATTGCAACGCTTGCAAAGGGAGTCCGAAGGACGGAAAGTGCTGCATAAAAGACGGGAAATGTGAGTCTCCTGAAAGACAGGTTTATAAATTACGAATCCACGTGCCAGGCACTATCAACAATAGAAAGACAATAATACTCCCGGTGAGGGATGAGGCCTCGGCAGCCAAGATGGCTCTGCAGCTTCGTTCTGACTTCAAGCATCAGCGCCCCATCAGGGAAGAGTCTGCTTCCGGATATTCATTGTTCGATTACACGCTGAAGTTCCTGGAGTTCAAGAAAAGCCCTTCAAAGAATCAGAGGCCTGTGTCCAAGAGCACGCTTGAAGACTATTCGCTGCACCTGATGCACATGACAAAGTCGCTGATCAGCGCGGGAATTAATACTAAGATATGCCAAGCCAAGGACATGAACGATGAGATGGCCAAGATCGTTTTTGAATCGCTTAAGAAATTCCCTTCATCTCTTACACAGAAGAAATACTTTGGTACATATGAGACGTTTGCCAACTACCTGATCAAGGAAGAGAAAGTGCTTCTGGCTAATCCGTTTGCAGGATGGCGATTTGATGGAAAGACAACCGCCAATGAAGTGATATACCAGGAAGAGTTCGACAAGCTGCTGAAGAAGATTGACACCGGTGATCAGTATCGACTGGAGAAAAAATCAGGTATTCAGCGCAAGATGTTCTACCCATGGCTGAAGACAGCCTTCAGTTTAGCGCTGTTCACAGGTGGCCGGCGCCAGGAGATACCTGAGCTGAAATGGACCGATATTATACCAAACAGAATCACCGGACAGCTTCCAGGTGGCTTTATAATTCTGAAGGATATCAAGAACACACAGATACTGAAGCTGGATGCCACCCGCTTGAAACCGATCGAGATCAACCTGGATCTTGCGGAATTGCTGTTGGAGTCTGGCTATGAATTCATGAAGGGAAAGGATCAGTATATTATTGATCCAAATCAGAATTATAAGAGGCAGTTTATAAAGGACTTTTTGAGCAAGTCATTTGCTCATTACATTTCGATGGTAAGCAATCGGGATCTGTCGTTTAAGTGCCTTAGAAAAACATGGTTTACGTCGTGTGCAAAAGCGGTAGGTGATAAAAATGCGTCGTTTATGGGTGGACATTCGGATAAAGATGTTACCTTAGCGCACTATATTAATGCGATGGAAGCGGCAGGTACAAATATGAAGTTCACCAGGATATTTCATACCTCCGATTCATACCTCCGGATCAATCAGGAAGGTAAAATCGTTGAAAAAAGTACTGGCGAGGTAGCTCAGTTGGTGAGAGCGCAGGATTCATAAACCCACGCACCGGTACTTTTATAAAATTGATTGTCTAGTAATCAATGAGTTATAAAAGTCAAATATTGCAAATACCAGCATTTTTTCGCATTTCATACCTCCGTTTCATACCTCCGTATGGAGCATAAAATCATCTCCAAAATGGAAGCGCTAACCTCACGTCATGCACTCGAAAATTATGCCGCAAAACTAAAAGCTGCCGGAATAACTATTCCTGTACATACGGTGTTACTCGTGAAGCTGTCGACTTCAGAATTCCTGTCAATAGTACCAGTTAATCAAATGGCCGAAGGAACTGATTCTGTAATATACCATTCCTATTCAGGTCCCAAATTCGTTTTAAAAAGAGTATAGGCATGATGATTATTATATTGTATTTGATAGGTGAATAGCTGACAACCAAATGATTTAAGGCACTTTCTTCTATCCCCTACTTTCTGGCGTCAACCTGGATAGTAAACGTAAAATTTCCTTTTGTAAAGATTTTTTTTACATTTGCGGTAACTAATATCAATTAATCACATGAAAAACGGTACAGTAAAATTCTTTAACCACACAAAAGGATTCGGATTTATCAAAGATGTAGAAACAGGAGAAGAGATCTTCGTTCATGCGACAGGAGTTGTCGACACAAACATAAAGGACAATGACAACGTAACCTTCGACACCAAGGAAGGTAAACGCGGCCTGATCTGCATCAACGTCAAAAAAGCTTAATGCTGACAGATCATCAGATCATACATAAGGTCAAAGATAAAATTGGACAGCCGGTACTTGGTTTCGTAACCGTATATAAACTATTCAGAGGCATGTCAGATCCCCGCGGAACCTTTATCAGGAACTTCCAGGGAGAAAAGGACATGAAACTCAACTATCAGGCATTTCGCTTTAGTAACGGAGATATATTCTGCGTGATCGGCGTCCAAACGTTGTTTAGTACAAACTAAGCAGTAAGCCATGAAGAAGAATCAGAAGGCACAAAAGAAAAAACTATCGGCCGCAGGCCGGAAGGTTAAGCACGTTAACAAGGGAGCTTCAAGCAAGCCTCAGGCATCCTCAGAGCTTACCGTGAAGCAGGATGCTTTCTGTCGTGAGTACGTGGTGGATATGAATGGGACCGCGGCAGCGGTGCGCGCAGGGTACTCGGATGACAACGCGAGGCAGCAGGCATCGAGAATGTTGACAAAAGCCAACATAAAGGCCAGAATCGATGAATTGTTGAAGATTAAGAACGACAAACTTGACATAACCGCAGAGAAAATTCTAAAAGAGTTTGCGCGGATCGCATTCGGTGACCTCCGGAAGCTGTATCATGAAGACGGAAGACTTAAAGAGGTCCGTGAGCTGGACGACGAAGGAGCTGCTATACTGTCGGCCATCGAGGTTGACGAACTTTATAGTGACCATAAGAAAATAGGCTATACCAAGAAGGTGAAGCTTCATAATAAGTTGCAGGCCTTAGAGTCGCTGGCTAAGCATTTAGGGCTGTACCAAAAGGATAACGAACAAGGTAAAAATGAAGCTGTTATTATATATCTACCTGATGACGGCAGGAATAAAAACGCCTGAGGTTATCAAGCCTCAACCGGGATTCCAGGAGAAGTTTCTAAGCTCTCCTGCCGATATCGTTATTGGCGGTTCAGGAGCCGGTGTGGGCAAGACGTTCGCAGAGCTTATGGAGTCTATCAGGCACAAGAACAATAAAGACTTCGGAGCCGTATTCTTCAGAAGAACATATCCTCAAATAACCATTGAAGGAGGCCTATGGGATGAGTCCATGAAGTTCTATCCGAAGGTTGGAGGCAGGCCAAACGAAACAAAGCGAACATGGACCTTCCCCAAAGGATCAACAGTCAGTTTCGCGCACCTGCAACACGAAAAGGATGTTATCACATATCAAGGGGCACAGATTCCCCTGATCATCTTTGACGAGTTAACACACTTCACCGAGAAGCAATTCTGGTATATGCTTTCGCGTAATCGTTCTACATGTGGAGTAAAGCCATACGTAAGGGCTTCCTGCAACCCAGATCCTGACAGCTGGGTTGCCAGGCTAATAGAATGGTATATTGATCAGGAAACCGGGTTTCCTATTCCAGAAAGATGCGGTGTTGTCAGATATTTTATAAGACATAGCGATATAGTGATCTGGGGTGATAGTAAACAGGAAATTATTAAGGCCCATACCCACATATTTGAAACACTTCCTGAGTCAAAGCCAGACGACCTTATAAAGTCATTCACATTCATACCCGGATCTATCTATGAGAATAAGGAGCTCATGAAGAAAGATCCTCAGTATCTGGCTAACCTGATGGCTCAGGATGAGGACACGAAGCTGAGATTGCTTCATAGCAATTGGAAGGTGCGCACTGATAACACTTCGCTCTTCAACTTTGATAAGATCAAGGATATCTTCTCCAACCATGTTTCTGATAACAGGGATCGATATATAACCTGCGACGCTGCCAGATTCGGAAGAGACCTATGTGTGATCATGGTATGGAGAGGATGGGAAGTAGTTCAGATAGAGGTCATCAAGAAGTCAGATGTACACGACATCATCAAAGCCATTGAAGCTGCCAGGTTGAAGTTCCAGGTCGCTAAGTCCAACGTAATGATCGACAAGGATGGTGTTGGCGCAGGAACAGTACAGATGGGCGAATACAAAGGCTTTTCCGGAGGAGATTCACCAAAGAAGATAAAAGGGATGAAGGAAAACTATAAGAACCTTAAAACTCAGTGCTATTACTATTTGGCAGACCAGAAGGTTAATATGGGAGATATACGGATTAATGTCAATAATGAGACTTGTATTGTTGACGGAGTTCGATCCACAAAGATCAAAATGGGTACCAAGGTGGAAGACATTCAGGACCTGATCAGAGATGATTTGCGCGCTATTAAACGGGCCAACGTGGATATGGAGGGAAAGATTCAGATCAACAACAAGGAGGACCAGAAAATAATTCTTGGTAGATCTCCTGACTTCGGTGATACGCTCATGATGCGTGTGCCATTTGAATTCGTTAATAAAGACGTTTATCTATAATCAAAACAAAAACACCATGAACAACGCAACACTTTACGCTTACTTTCAGCAGATCCAGCAAATGGGTGGCTCCTGGGTAATGGCATGCAGCTCCGTTGGAGCAGAAGCAAGAACCTGGCTTGAAACAAACAAGAACAGGATCAACCATGTCATCGATACCCTCAACAAGCTGCAGGAGGAATTTTTTGAGATGGATGAAAACGGAAGGATTAAAACCATGCCAGCTGATCAGCCTGGAATGAGGCCCGTGACAGTTTACAAGAAGGGGAAGACAAAAGAAGAATATCAGAAGCGTTACAAGACTTTCATGGAGCAAAAACCAATAATCGTATCATGATTACTCAGGAATTAGAAGTAAAGGCAAATCACATTGACCTTGCTAATAAAGTTTATGATGAAGAGTATACAATGAAAGTATTCTTTTTCGGCTTTAGAGTGTTTAAAAAGAAATACAAGAGAGTCGAAACAGTGCCAAATTTTAAAGAGGCAATTGGATTCAAAAAATGAAATATCTATTTCTTTCCCCTCACACAGATGATGCAGAGCTCGGTTGCGGTGCAACAATGGCAAGACTTGCTGAGGGTGGACATACAGTAATTGTTATAGCATTTTCTTGGTGTAATAATGAAGGGTTGATAAAGGAGTACAAGGATTCATGTAGATCAATTGGCGTTAATATACGCAACTATCATGATTTTACTGTGAGAAAATTTAGCGAGGAAAGACAGCAAATCTTGGATTCAATGATTTCAATGCGAGATCAGATAAACCCTGATGTTGTTTTCATTCCAAGTTCCAACGACTTCCACCAGGACCATAAGGTTATCTATGAAGAAGGCATCCGGGCGTTCAAGCATTCAACAATCTATTGCTATGAGCTGCCGTGGAACAACCTGTCATTCAACGCCACAGCATTCTTTAAAGTAACAGGAGATCAATTGCAGAAGAAAGTTGAAGCACTCATGAAATACGAATCACAAAAGCATAGGAATTACATGAATGCTGACTTCGTTAAGTCGCTGGCCAAGGTCCGTGGAGTGCAGGCCGGCTATGAATATGCTGAAGCATTTGAAGTAAAGCGACTTATACAATGAGAAAAGCTATTGTTAAAATAACTCAGGAAACAATAACTGTAATGGAATCACCTATACTGTCTGCCGATTTTTTTGAAGATGTCGATGTTCCGTATAGAACCTTCCACAAAAATGATTTGATATTTGTATGAATACACCACGCCAGCTCTTCTGTTTGGCTCAAAGGGAAAGATATCCGTTTAAACCGGAAGTCTTTTCTCATGTGCCATATTACGTAGAGCTAGGCAAGAACGTACACATAGCAACTGGCGTTACATTCGCTCCTCAAGGTTTCGGATTCGAGAAGATAGATGGGAAATGGTTGCTTATCCCACATGTTGGCAGAATTCTGATCGGTGATGATGTTTCCATCTATGAAGGCACTGTGATTGTAAATGCAACGGCCAGAGACGGCACAACTGTTATCGGTGAAGGAACAAAGATAGATACCAACTGCCATATAGCCCACAACGTTAAAATTGGAAAGAACTGCCTGGTTATATCAGGTACCACCATCGGAGGAAGTACTGTAATTGGAGACAATTGCTACCTGGGGATTGGTTGCAAGATCAAAAACAAGGTGAAGATCGGGAACAATGTTACCATCGGCATGGGTGCTGTGGTCCTCAAAGATGTTCCTGATGGCACGACAGTAGTAGGAAACCCGGCAAAGCCACTCACTAAATTATAGGCAAGTAAACTTATATTTGTCAATTGTAAATTATTTATTTACTTTTGCGATGCCTTTACCTCAAACATTTAATACACTTTAAAATGTCAGACATAACATGCGATTGTACAGGTGAGCCGACAATGAATCGGTGGGCTTGCAAAGCAACTGACTTCGGATTTCCCAATAAAATGGGATTGATGCATCCGGACGGAGAAATGACGGTAGCAGGAGAAGCTCCGACACTTGCTGAAGTCCAGGCAGCGATTGCTGATACAGGCGTCAACAAGATGATCCTGATCGAGGATTTCACGAATGGACAAAGAACAGAGCAATCAAGACTTGAGGAATCCGGAGCAGACACACCTGATGGGTTGACAAACGTAGTCTCCATCAATATGCAAATAACCGGAAAGATAAAAAGACTTGGGCCTGACACCATTGATGAAATACTTGAGGTGAACTGCTTCCCACGTTTGAAAATGTGGTTTTTCACTTCGACAGGTCACTGTTTTGGCGGCAAAACCGGTTATATGATTTCAAACTTCTTCACTCCACTCATCATGGAGGGATTTGGAGTTGCTGGTTATATCCCGGTAAATTGTGTTTATCAGCACGACTTGACAAAGACTGATTCAGTCAGCCAAGACGATGGCTTCTTAACACTGAAGAATCCGTTGACAACTTAATGAATGAACAGGATGGTGTCGAATGGCACCATCCTGTTTTTGTAGCACCCCGGTGTTGTATTCAAAAGGCCCAAAAAAGTCCGACAGAACACGATGAAAAAGTTTTAAATGATACTCTCCGAAAAACAGGTCCTTGATCTGGTCAAAGCTCCAATAGACCCAATTATCGAAGTCAACAGAAAGCTCCAGGATGACCACAAGGTTCACATTAACGGCGTAGGATTTGAAGAAAAACTGGTTCGGATTATCGACTACGAAAACGTCGAGCAATTCAAACAAAAGAAACTCCTTACAAAACCGTTTACACGGTCTTTGTTCAAAAAGATTAAGAATGCCCAATCGCGATGGAAGACAGCGATGGGTACTTCAAAGTTCTACAAATTCAAAGAAAAGTCGCCAGAGCTTTCCAAGCAGTTTAAAGACGATGTATTATCGCAGGTATGGAAAAACGGAAGCATGGACAGCTTTATAAAGGATTTTCTCTCCAATGCATTGTATGAGGAGTTCAACGGGTTTCTGCTGATTGAACGCGGGAAGGTTGTAAAAGGAGAGAATGGCCAGAGATACGAAGTTCGTGGCGATATCATGACTCCTATAAAGGAATCTGAAAATCTTAAGCCATATATCTGCTTCAAATCAGTTGACGAAATTCATACATTCAAGATCACGGGGAAGATCATTGAGTTCATCGTATTAAAGTTCGGAACGAAGTCGGGATCTGAAGGAAAGAGCAACATCGAATTATTCCGGGTGATTGATGATAAATACGACTATATCGTTGAAAAGGAAGGCGATAATGTTTCTTTGTCAACCGAGTATCCCAAAAAGGAACATAAGGCCGGCAGATGTCCTGTGTCATCTATTACACATGTTAATCAAACCCTTGTTAATGACAGAACCAAGACCTCTCCTGTAGATGACATTATCCAGACGCTGGATTACCACTTGCATCAATTCGCAGAGCACCTGGTCACCGAAATTCTTCATGCACACCCTAATTTCTTCCAGGTTGGAAGGAAATGCACTCATGAGATCGAAGGAAATATTTGCGAGGGTGGCCGGATTAAGTATGAAAAGAACGGTGAAAAATTTGATGTGATCTGTCCAAGTTGCAACGGAAGGGGACATGACATGAAGAAAGATGCATCAAAGGTTACAGTCATACCTGCAAAAGACGATGAGGGCAAACCATTCAATATCACCAATATTATGGGTTATGTCTCCCCTCCTATTGATGCGCTTGAATATCAGCAAAGCGCTATCGACTGGATGAAAAACGAAATATTGGAAGCGGCCACAGGTATCAATAATTTTGCGCAATCAGAAGGACTGGAGAAAACAGCTACCGGTGTAGTGGCAAATATCAAGCCGCTCGAGCAGATCATATCAGATATCATTGATGTCATTGAAAGCGTCGAGAAAAACATTACTGATCTAATTGGAAGAATCTATTACGGAGAAAAGTATGTAGGTTCTGAAATTATCTACGGCAGACGGCTTATACTTCGTGATGAGAATGTTCTTGTCAGAGAGATTCAGGAATCGAAGAAGGCAGGCGCATCGGTTTCTCATATGAAGGCGTTGTACGACGAGTTGACCTATACCAGATTCGTCAGGTCCTCAATTGACCTGCAGCGTGCAGTGATACTTAACGAGCTCGAGCCGCTAATTGGATTCACCTTCGATGAAGTGGAGTCGTCAGAGAACATACCGCAAGAGGTAAAGGTGTTGAAGCAGAACTTCATTGACATTATCCAGAGGTTCGAACTAGAAAATGAAGACATCGTTGAGTTCATGCAAGGATCTGATCTGAAAAAGAAGATTGGCGCTATCAAAGAGAAGCTGAGTACTTATGTTGCTCAGATAATTGAAAGCAATCGGGCAGCGACACAGCAGCAGCAATCGGGCAGCGACACAGCAGCAGCTCAGACAGCGAAACCATAGGAAAATACCCTTTGGCAGTACAGCAGCTAGCGTTAGCAAAATTCAGAGCAGAACAGAGCGGAGATACAAAGCTTGCGGCAGAGTTAACAACAAAGATGAAAGAGTTGCTGAAAGAAATATAATTTGGAGTTGTAAATTTATTATTTACTTTTGTAAAACATAAACTTACTTAAAATCTACCAGCCATGAATCAAATCGCAGTCACCAAGATCACCAAAACAAAAGCAGGGGTTACAACACGTCACATGACTCTTCCGGAGAACGTCTGGGAAGATATTGTTGCAAATGGCTCAGGCGAGGCAAACGTAACCTGGGAAAAAAGGAAAGTGCAACCTGTATCAGCAAAGGAAGTAGAGCTGGTAAAGCCAGACCTGCAGGAAGTAGAGCTGGCTCCAAAAACGGAAGAGCCGGTTTCGGAGGAAGAATCGTCCGAAGAGGCTGCATCCCCTGCAGAAACAAAAGGAACAAAGAAGGCTAAATCTAAAAGCAAACGCTAATGGTTAAGGCTGTTCCGATAAATAAAAATGGAGAGGCAACTGGCGATCCTAGGAGCTTCTCCGATGCCCAATGGGAACGAATGGTAAGCCACTTCGGAAAAACCCTGGCATACAAAAAAATAGAAGGTCCTGAAGGGACGGCAGTCACTAAGGCTGGTAATGATGTCGAGTTGATATCTACCAAAAACGCTAAATCATCAAAATCAAAAAGATCATGAAAAATAAAAACTTAATTGTAGCTCTGTCGAAGCTGTTAAAAATCGACCAAACCGTTATCGAAGCCGAACTCGAAAAGGAGAACGGTGATGATAGTATAGTAAAGGCTTATACTGACAAGCACCACGCTTATACAGTTGACGAGCTGAGAACCTACACGCAGAATGCCAATAAACAGTACATGGAGAAAGCCGACTTCGACATCAATGATGTGCCGAAAGGGCTTTACAACAAGATTGCTGCTGCGGCATTTGAGAGCAGGGAGAAAGCACTCGCTAAGGAGCATGGTATTACTGATAAGTATGAGAATTTACAGGATTTGCTGAATAAAATCGTGACATCAAAAACAGGTAAAGGCGTTGATGAGGAAACGAAGCAGCAGATCCAAACAATGAAAAGCACCATTCAGGGACACGACAAAGCGTTGGCAGATGCTGTGGCCGCTGAGCGTTCAAAGTATGACAATGAATTCATTGACAGGGATAGATCTTCAGCTTTATCGGCGATCAACCTTGATTATGAGGACAATGTTATCGCGAACCAGCGTAAGCTTCTGATGTCATCCTTCTCTAACGAGAAGAAAGTCGTTCGTAAAGATGGTAAAACAATTGTATTGGGAAGTGACGGTCAGCCGATCCTTAATAAGCTCGGCGAGCCTGAATCTATTGCCAATGTGCTGAAAACCCATGCGTCAGAATATGGCTTCAAAATTAAGGCCGAAGATTCTGGCGGCAGAGGTGCTGGCTCCAGCGAAGGAGTACAACCAAGTGTATACAAGGGCAAGACTTTCGACCAAGCCTTATCTGAAAAAGGTGTTAAACCTAATACGAATGAAGCAGATAAGCTTTACGTTGAATGGAAGGCCCAAAACCCGAAATAAACCATGAAAAAGTTAATTAGTTCATTTGCAAATACGTTGCTTTATGCAATAGCATTTGCTTTAGTGCCGATGGCATGCGGAGCCTCTCCTGTGTCCTCGGTTGTTGGCTCATATATTTTTGTTGAAGCGGTTTCTTTTGCAGTACCAAAACTGGTAATAGGAGCTGATGTGTATTCAGATACTGTTCTTCAGGCTGCACGTGCGTTCATCAAAGATGAGAACAACAAAAAGTTCGAGTTAAGGCCCAACTTTACGAATATCCTAGGGATGTTCATGAAGGATCGGGAATTTTCTCTTCCTAACCTGGCAGAATTGCGTGCAGCAACTACAAGAACCACAACTGCAATGTATCTGAAAAAGAAAACATTTACAGTTGGCAGTTCAAAGAGCTGTTCTCCTTCTGGTCAGCAATCAGGAAGCGATTCAGTTGATTTGAGCTGGGCTATGAAAAACGTTGTCATCACGACCAACTTCAAGCAGCATGCAGGCAATGAGGTGTCTCAGGCAAGAGCATTTGCTAATGACCTGTATAATGCAGAAGTATCGTTGTGGGAATCTGTTGATAATGCTCTGTTGACTTACCTCGAGGCTAACAAGTCCGCAGTAAACAATGGTGGATCAGGAGAATTTGACTCAGACAATGACATTATGTGGATTGGAAACACAAATGTTGATGACTTCTACAACCTGGTTTCATCTGATATGAAGCTGAACAATTACAATCCTGCATACTTAGAAGCATTTAATACGATGTGGGAGGCAAAACAGCGCAAGTATATCAATCAGGGCCCTGGCAACAGCACAAATACTGCATTCCAATTCGCGGGATTTGAGTTCTTCCCATCCAACCTGATTTCAGGAACACCGACAATCGGAAATAATACTTACACTTCAATTCACTATGTCGTACCTCAAAACGGTGTGGCGATCCTGGATTGGAATGATCCGTTGAACCGTGTCGGTAAAGTTTCAGGAGAGAAGTCATGGTCCACTTATCAGTCGATCCTGCGTCCTGAATTCACTTTTGACTTATTTAAAGTGAGCTCATGCGGTGATACTACATCTTCTGGTGGAGGCACACAGGATTACACAGAAACATGGGAGCTGACATTGAATTATGCTTTGGCTAAACAGCCCGTACCAACTGCAGACGAGACTCCGATCTTCAAATACGGAATCGCGGATGACAACACGTACGTTTCTTAATCAATAGAATTAACTATTAGAAAATGGCCGGAATAAGCACCCGGCCATTTTTTTAAGCATCACAATCACCATGATCAAGCGATTCCTTTTCAAATTAAGGCTCATTATTAAATGGTACTGGTATAAGCTGATACGCAGAAAGCTGATAGAGGAGAGAATGGTCCTCCACAATTGTAAATGCTGGTGCGTAAACGTTGTTACCAAAGACATGTATGTAGTTGAGCCAAAGCTTTCTATTAAAAGAACATGGTACGGAAAGGTAACCGGAGAACATAAGACCATCAAAAAGCTACCACTGACGTATTACTTCAAAGCATTGAACGAAAAGAATGCCACCAGAAAGGCGACCAACATCTTAAAAAATTTTTACAACAATGTTCAATAAAGAAAGGATACTTGAATGCGGAGAATCCCTTGTTGGGTTCCGCGAAGATAACAATGAAATTTATGAAGAGCTGAGTGGCCCCTCTGCTCCAGGACCTTTACAGGTCAGCAATAGCGGAATCTATATCAATGACCTCCCTGGAGTGTCATTCGAGCTAATTGCCGCTATGCTTCCAAAAGATACAACAGCCGAAGCATACTTGACGGCTGTTTACGAAAGTGAATTGCTCAACCTGGTGAACCAGTTTATCAACAGGTCAAAACAAAATTACCAGTCTAAAGAGCTGCTGGCTCGCCAAAACATTATATCAGGTGTAGCCTCTATGAAGAATAAGGTGACACAGAACGAGCGATTTGTTGGCTACTGGTTCAGGCCTCATACCAGCAACTATATGAAGACGCAGATCATACAGCTGGGTATGCAGGCAACAGAAGAACAGGGCGTGCTGAAGATATTCCTGTACGAAACCTCGCAGCTGGAGCCTTTAAAGGAATTTGAATTTGCGATAACAAAAAAATATTCACTGATCTGGGAGGAGGTAACCGACTGGATACTTGCCTATGAAAACAGAACAGGCGGTACCGGCCAGGAATATCTAATCGGCTATTACGAAAACATGATCGACAACGAACAGGAATGGATGCTCCAAGGCCAGGCCCTGTACATGGAGTTCGATTGCGGATGCTCCGGATCACCAAAAGAACTATGGGACAAATATCTTGGCATCCTCCCTATTGAGATAAATAAGGAGAACTTGAACTGGGATGAAACAACTGAAACTTTCAACATCCCACAGGTTGACAATCTACGAGATTTTGTGACATCACAAACCTATGGGCTCCAGGCAAAGATCAATGTAATATGTGATATAACCGACGTGCTGTGCCAGAACATAGGAATATTCGCACGCGCTCTTCAACATGCGATAGCTTGCCGCATTCTTTACGATGCTTATGGCACAAACAGGATCAACTCTATATCCGATTCTCAAAAAGAAAGGGTGAAGCAGTTTGCGGTAAAGTACGATGGCATCTTAAATGGTTATACAACACCGGCACCCGACTCAATCAGGATTAAAGGCCTGATCGATACGTTGACGGTTGATTTTTCAGCACTTGACAAATACTGCCTACCATGCAAACAGGGGATAACGATCGGGAATTTGACACGATAAAGAGAGAGCCAGGGAAAGGGTTGCTGATGCTTTTGGTCGGCACTTTATTGTTTTGGGGTACAATCATATACCTATGCCTGTAAAATTCCTTATTGTTTCAACTGGATACAACTGCGCCTCACTTGCCGAAAAGTGCCTCAGGGGTATCGCGTCTCAAACCTATAAGAACTTCACCGCTATACTGATCGATGACGGCAGCACAGACAACACAAAAGAGATCCTGCAGCAGATGAAGAATGAAGATGACCGCATCCGGATATACATATCAAAGAACAACCGAGGGGCAGCGTTACGCAGATGGCAGGCCATCAACGAGCTGGCTAATATCAACGACCAGGTCGTGGTTGTGCTTGTAGGCATGGATGATGAGCTGAAGCCTAATGCACTGCAGAGGATCGCCCAGGAATATGATAAAGGAGCCTGGATGACATACGGGAACTGGATTGACTCTGATGGTAAAATGCTACCTCCTGGCTTCCTGGAGTTCTCCGAACAGATCCATAAGGACAGAAGTTACCGGAAGCACAGATACAGAAGCACAGGCCCAAATACATTTAAGAAATTTCTGTTCGACCAGCTAACTGAAAATGACTTCATAGTGAAAGGGAAATGGATCAGGGCGACAACCGAATCAAACCTCATGTTCTCCTGCCTTGAAATGTGTGGAAAGGACCGTATTGGAATAATTGAAGACCCAATCGTACTGTATAACCGGCGTGATGATAATACCGTGGCCAGGGAAGGAAGAACATATCAAAATGCCGTATACAATGAGATCATTAAACGTCCTAAAAAACCATTGCTGAGACGATGATAAAGTTTTTGATTGTAGTAACAGGCTGGAATTGCCAGCAATATGTAAAGTCATGTATTGAGTCTATAGAGGCTCAAACGTATAGGAATTTTAAAGTGGTAATTGTAAACGATGGAAGCACCGACAATACTCTTAAGGAAATTTTTAAAAATATCCATTTACTAAAAGAACTTGACGTTGTCTTGGCAACTTCAAAACACAATGTTGGAACGGTTTGCGCCAGGGATCGTGTAATTAAAGCATTTGATGACTACGATGTAGTTGCCTGGCTCGATATGGATGACTGCCTGGTATGCAATGCGCTGGAAAAAGTAGCACAGGCTTACCACAATCGCCCGGAAACCTGGCTCACTTACGGAAACTATGTGGACATTGAATGGAGATCCTTCTTTGATGAGAAGACCATACAATTTCCGGATGAAGTTCATAAAAACAGGTCCTACCGTACGGACCAATGGCGCTTCGTTCATCTGAGGACCTTCAGAAAAGAGCTCTATATGAAGCTATCAAAAGAAGACCTGTATCCCGAACACAGGACGATCTATCCGGATGCAAACATGCTTTATTGCCTTTTGGAGATGGCTGGAGAGCAGCACATTAGCGCTATCCCTGAACTAATATATCGTTATACGCACAACAATCCGCTCAATGTACTGAACAGGTATACGGAAGCGGAACGAAACAAGGAGCTGAGCTTCATTCAACAACTGAAACCAAAACAACAATTGCCATCACTATGAAAGTCCTCAACTGCTGCCAGTCAGACTGGGCCAATTTTTCACATGACAACGCCAATGCGCTCAGAAGCGTGGGAGTTCACTGTATAGATGTAAAGATTTACAGGCATTCCTTCGGGTACCCTGATCAGAGCCGCATCATGACCTTGCACGAAATACGCCACCAGATGCTTCATGCGGATGTTGTACAAATCATGCATTCAGACCTTAAGATGCTATCGCTGGCAAAGGATATGGATAAAAAACGGATCATCGTATACCACACTGGTACCGCCTACAGGCAGGGAAGTAAAATGATGAATCAGATCTTTAATCCTCATGTAGAGAAAAGTGTCCTGGCGCTTGGGGAATTTGCAGGACTTGGCGCGAAGAATGAGGTATACATGGTTGGGGCAATCGATACCAGGCAGATTGCGCACACTGAAAACGCAGATAAAGTATATGCAGTGGCACATTATCCATCCAACAAGTGGAAAGGATCTGATACAATAGAAAGAGCTATCCGTGATCTTCACGGACAACGGCACGACTTTAACTTCAAAATGTCAAAGAAGACGGTGGATTATGACCAACAGCTCAAACGGATGAACGGATGCGATATCTACGTTGAGTTGCTTTCTACTCATCAGATGGACAAACAATACGGCAGCTGGGGAATCTCTGCACTTGAGGCAGCTGCTATGGGTAAAATAGTTATTACCTGTCATACTACTGAGGGTATTTATGAGGAAGCTTACGGAGTCAAAACGCCTTTTATTGTCTGTCATTCAGAACAGGAGCTGAAGGATAAACTGAATCATTTGCTCAATCAGCCACTGGAAGAAATTCGACGGCTACAGGGCCTGTCAAGGGAATGGGTTGTTAAATATCATTCATACAAAGCGTCAGGAGAAAGGATCAAATGGATTATAAACAAAAACTGATACAATTCAATTCTACAGAGAAGTACGCTTCTGAGGTAAGCTTCCTTTTTAACATGATGTGTCCTACCACCGGAGACAAGATACTGGATTACGGATGCGGCCTTGGAAGAACTGTGAGGATGCTGAGGCTAAAATACGGAGCCCAGGCATACGGTTACGATGTAAACAACTACCGTGAGGAGGATGACGAACATTTGTTCAGACAGGCATATCACTTTTCCTTTGATAAAATCTATTTCATGCATTCATTCGCACACATTCCGGATGTGGATGACCTGTTTTATAAAATTGACGACTGGGCCCTAAAGAGATCGGGGCAGATATATGTCATCACGCCGAATAGGGCCTGGACGGATCTACTGAAGGACAAGAATCCGGGATACATGCCAGATCGTACAGTTGCCAGACATTATACCATCGACGAGCTGGAAGAATTGTTTTTAAGCAAGAATTTTAGTATTATTAATATCGGACAGTTCGGAGAAGTAAAGCAAGGTATTAACGAAAGACTCTTTATCCATGCCAGGAACCGTTGAAGATCTCATTGTCAAGCTGAAGAACCTCGAAGCCTTTGTTGTAAAGGTGGGTAACAAAGCTATCGGAGACAATAGCGATGAAATACTGGACCTGAACAAGGCGCAAATGCTCGTTGCTGGAGTTGATGCTAACAGCCAGCAGCTGGGAGACTATGCGCCTATGAGTATCGAAATACGTCAGGAAAAAGGACTGCAAACTGACCATATTGATCTGAGGTTCACCGGCGAGTTTCAGAACAGCATGGTGCTGAAGAAAGAGGGCAATACATACGAGATAGATGCCACGGATTCTAAATGGGACGGAAATGCATTGGCACGAAGTTTAAGAGCCCAATGGCCTGATGCCCTCGGTCTTACAGATGAAAGTGAACAGGTGGTAACAAAAAGAATTACAGATGCTATTGAATCCGAAACAGATAAGTATCTTAGCACCGGCACTCCGCCAAAGGTCTATACCAATGCCAACGTTTAACGATTATTCTATTATTGTATGGGAAGGCATCATTACCAAATGGGAGCATATAAAATCCATTGCAGATGAAGCATCCTGCAGGTTTGCAGATCACGTTGAAATAAGAGTATATTACGCATCGAAAATGAGATGATACAATTAACCGTCGCACTCCCCGTGTGGAATTCAAAATCTATCCTATGGCTGGCACTCGAAGGCCTCTGCAGACAGAAGGTTAGCTTCAAATGGGAGCTTTTGATTATGGAGGAGCAGATCAAGGAGTTCGGAATAGATGAAGTCACTAAATATGCCAAAAGATTGGAGGCGGCAGGATGTGCCTCGTTAAGGTATATGGCACTTGAATACCGAGTTCCACTACCCCATAAATGGAAATCTATGGCGGATAAAAGAAGCGCCTCCAGCAAAGCTTTTCTCCTGCAGGCGGCCGACGACTATCCAGATGCCGGAAGACTGCAAAGGACATTCGACAAGATCAACGAAGGATATGACTGGGTGCAACACAGGCGCGGGTATATGTATGGCATTAAATACAAAAAGATCATTGAGTTTGATCAGCGTACATTTGGACCTGGCTGCAGAACCGGATTTTATATTGGAATCTCGACAAAGGAGCTGCATAAGCTACCGGACAGTTTCCTGAGTCACGGCATCGACAACTGGCTATACAGGAGCCTGCAGCCTAAAAAGGTATTTTGGTTTGAAGAAGAGCTGATTGGGGCAGTAGGCACCGACGGATTAAACAATATATCCATCCAGCGCAGAAGAAACTATGTTAAACCGGAGCGGCCTTTTGTTGCATCAGATAAGACCATCGACCAGATAGTTCCTTCTGATATCGCAGAAAGGCTAAAAAAATTTGCGATAAAGTAAATTTATTATTTACTTTTGTATATGATTATTTTACTTCCTTTCTTAAACACATTCTTTCTCTATATCTGCCTGCAGCCAAAACAGCTGCTCACAAAGGTATATGCCTACATCATGGAGAACTGGCTGATTGTACTGCCTCACTGGATGCTCGCTGTACTTGGCCTATGTATCACTTGCACTGCTTCCTGGATGGGAATAGTTGAAATAGGAGTATGGAGCCTGATCAAACATAGCATCTATTCGCCAGAGAAATACTTACTTGTTTTTTCATACAACGCAACGGCTACAACGATCATATACAAACTAATGGCACGATAATGAAGACAAAGAAATTCACTTTCATTGACTTTGCCAGTGAAGAAATGAAGATATCAGATGTCCAGGATGGTATAGTCTATGTCGTTCGTTCCGAAGGCTTCGCGCTACTGAAATGTCCATGTGGTTGCAGGGAAAACATCTTCCTGAGTCTTATAGATGGTGCAAGGCCTCAGTGGAAGATCGATATAAACGGCAATTCAATCAGCCCAAGCATTTACCGTACAACCGGGTGTAAATCTCACTTTACGATCAATAACGGAGCAGTTAACCAGTAACATCACCATCGCATGAAAAAGATCACCATAGGAAAGCAGGAGTATGAATTGATGCAAAACCCGTTCGACATCAACGACGAGCGTTTTGTTGTTTTCAAGCAGCACCTTCTACAGGTATTCGAAAACCTGAATAAGCCATTGTTTGCTGAAACATACAGCAAGTGCATTTCCAACTTCAATGCCGGCCAGCACGCTGATACGGTGATTGAGCTTACAAACTTCAAAAAGGCCATTGAATTAAAGGAGCTGAATTATGATGCCTACTCTATTTGCTTCGCACTGATATGCCTCGAGAAGGGAGAGGATCAAAAAGATTGTTCAACTGCCCATCAGATAGATAAGCTGGAGCGCATGCGCAAGGATGGCCTCAACCGTGGTTTCGTGGAGGAGACCGTAGAAAATTTTATGAAAGCGTCACCAAAAACATTCGGGGTTTATTTGGCGATGCTCGAAATGATGAAACCCCAATTACAGGGAGAATTCTTAAAAGGATCGCCAGATTAAAGTTCCTCCTGGAGGATGAAACGAATTGGTACAAAAAGATAAAATATAAGAGTGCTTATGATGCCGAACTCAGGTCGTTAAAGAGAAAAGACCGGTTGCATTATAATGCATCAGTACTGAAAATGTATAATGATTACGAAGAGATGGCCTTCAACTTATCAGAGCAGAGTGCCAATGAAACCATAGCAAGCATCAAAAATATGTCACTGGGTCAACGGTTAAAATTTCAGCAGCTGATTAAAAAGAAACACAGACCAGGTACACATGAGTGATAAAAAATACACGTTAGGAGTCGAAATACCGGTTGAGAGTCAGAGCCTGAAGGCTGCCGTGAAGGACCTTCAGCATTTAGTTGACCTCAAGAACGAATTGGCCGGAAAGGTCGATATGTTTAACGACGATGACATTAAGGGGCTGTCACAGCTAATCACCAAGACGGACCAGGTTACCGTAGCAATAAAGGAGAAGAAGAAGGCTATAGAGCAGCTGACAAAGGAGCAAAAGAAGGAGCTAGATCTTCAATACCAAATAGCCGCTCAGCAGGGAGAATATGGAAAGCGTGTTGCTGAATTAAACTTGGAACTTCAGCGTCAAAAGAAACTGAATGCCGATGATGCCAAGGCTAAAGCCGGCCTTGTTACCCTTTATGACAGGCTTTCAAAACAGCTTATTGAAAATAAAAAACGGGCAAAAGACCTACTGGTACAGAACAGGGAGCTCACTGCCTCTGAAAAGGAATTTATCAAGACCACAGAGGAGCTAGACAAACGATTAAAAAGAGTTGATGAGCGACTTGGTGACGGAGGCAGGTTCGTTGGATTATATAAACAGGAAATTCATAAAGCCCTACAGGAGACAGGGCTATTCGATAATGGAATAGGTCGCCTGGCCATTAGCCTGAATGAGCTTAAGGAAAAACTGGAAGCCAACAGTAAATCAACCAAAAGCTTCTCTTCCAATCTGAAACTTGGAGTGGTTGCCGGTGTTGGTGCAGCAGTTGCCGCATTAAAGGAGTTGTCCGAGATCAACAACGACGTCAAGGAGTTCTTTGAAGATGCCAGCGATGTATTGGGGGGCTTTTTCACAGGGAGCATTCGCGAGAACCAGGCCTTCACAAAAGCGCTCAGGGATTCTAAAATTGCCCTCAGGGCATTGGGCCTTGAAATGCAGCTGGTAACATTGGACGAAGAAGACTTCAGGGAGATATCCAATGATACTACAATTGGCTTTAAGGAACGCAATATAGCCCTCAATAAATCGATCGAGCTAAGCAAACAAAGGACGAAGCTGGCTGTTGAATCGGCCCGGATCGAGCTTGATGTGATTAATAAACAGGTAGCGGCCGCCAATTCAGGCATCAAGAAGGCTTCTCCTGAGATCCTGGATAAACAAGCTGAGGCACAGAATAAATTAAATGAAGCGCTGGACCAGCAAAACGACGTTGTTCGCGAAAGCGCTGAGCTACTACGGAAGCGAAACGTCGAGGAAGCCACAGCGGCGGTTGAGCTCCTCAGAAGCAAAAAACTTTCATACGGTGAACAGCAGGCTATCCTGGAGGATCAACTGAAAGATGAACGCCGCCAGCTTGAAGATAGGCGTAAGATCAACAAGGAGTTGCTGCTAAACCAGAATGAAACCACTAAAGAAGAGATCAAGCTCTTCAAAGAGAAGACTGGCATTCAGTTTGACGAGAATAAACTCCTAAATGAAACAGATCAGATCAAACTGGCCAATCAGCTGAAGTCTATCAAACAGACGGACGAAGAAGGAAAGCTTGTAGGCATTGGAGAAGAAGCCATCCAGACCCTGGCTAAGATTGTCAAGGAATACCAGGAGAACCGCATCAAGAATGCACAAAACATCAAAGTGCTGGACGAGGAAGAGATCAAGCGCAACGAGCGCCTGGCACAGATACAAAAAGAAAGAACGATACAGCAGCTTCAGGATAAGGTAGGAGACACCCAGAAGCTGGCTGATGACAGAACAACCGTATACGAGGATACCAACGAGAAGATACTGAAGGAAGAAAACCTTTTCAACGGAAAAATGGACAAGCTTCGTAAAATTCAGTTTGACCTGATGGAAGCAGCCATTATCCAGAATGCCGAGGCCCAGAAAGAGCTTTTACAGGCACAGGCCGATGCCGATATACAACGGGTAAACGACTCAATTAAGGATGAAAAAATAAAAGCTGCAGAGATCAAAAAGATCAATGAGAAGCTTGCGATCGATCTGGCTAATGTGGAAGATGAGGAGCGTAAAAAAGAGAGGGAGATCAACAAGCAAAAGCTGGAAGATGAAAAAAAGTTAAACCAGGAGCGTGTGAAACTTGCCGCGGAACGGACCGATTCAATTGTTGGCAAGGTGGATGAGGCACTTGACAAACGGTCGCAAAAGAACATTGACCGCATCAACAAAGAGCAGGAAGCACAGGAAAAGGCATTGGAGCATGCACAGGACAGGGCCGAGCGCGGATTGAGAAACGACCTGGAGCTTCAGCAAAGAAATGCAGCGGAGTTAGAAGCCAGGAAAGCTGAACAGGCTAAAAAAGATGCGCGCAGGGAAAAGCTTACTACTTTCTACAATCTCCTTTCAGGATATGCAAAAGAGAACGCGCAGACCGCCCTTTTCAAGGCCGGTAGAGATATGGCCGAATCTGAGATAATAGCTCTTGCCTTTGCTGAAAAAGGAGGTATAATCGGAGATATTACTGATAAAACATTGCTCAAGAACGGAACCTTGTCAAAAACACATAAGTCTGGGGACCGGCTTGTAGTTGCATCGCCAAATGAGGGCATGCTGAATGAAACACAAATCAACAACCTGGGAGGCAAGCAAGCTTTTTATGACCTGGCAACAATGTTGAACAATCCCATCAACGATGATCTTCTTTTCCCAAAGGTACCATACTTTACCCCAGTTGCCTATCGGAACGACAACGGCGAGGTAGCAAAAGAAATCCGGGACTTAAAAAAAACGATTGAAGACAAACCTGTATCCTATGCGCATCTGAACAATGCCGGGGATGTGATTAACACGACGATAGAAAGAGGCGTTAAACACATCCTTAAAGTGGTTTCAAAGAAACCAGGCTTTGTCAGATAATGAGCGACGAAATACCACTTAGGTTTTATATCAATAACCAGCAGGTTGATCCGCCACTTGAATACAGGAGTATTGAAGTAGAGCTAAACTTTGAGAACCTTGAGGAGATTATGGCTTCGGTTACGGCCGAGAAGTTCACTTTCGTAAACGAAAATGCTGATGTAATTAATGATTATGTTGCGCTTGGTACCATGGGAGGCTTAGGCATCATGTGGGGCCTGCCATTCCGGATTGAGCTGGACAACCAGATTCTTTTCGACGGATACATTGATTTGGTTGAAGATGCTGAATTCTCCTGCGAGAAAGTCATCTGCAAAGTCAGGGAACACAAGAACCTGGATTGGCTTGACAAGTATGCAGATGGTAAAGGATTTGACTTGTTGTATTCGCTCGGAGCCGGTAGTCCAGGAAGGATCACACAAGCCGACTTTATAAAAATACCATACATTAATTCAAATGTTCCAGATTATCAGCAGGCAGCCCTTTATTTCCTGTACGCATTTACAATTGAGAAGGAAATAGAGCACCTGGTCAAAGAAATCGCATATATAGTTGCCGACATTTCAGGTTTTTTCACAACTGCAGCAGGTGTCCTAAAGCTAATAGCCCTGGCTGTTTATCTTGGGCTCGTTGTAATTGCTCTCATAAAGCTGCTTCAGGAACTTCTCGAGAACCTCATATCGCCAGTGATGTATCACATGGGAATGTTGTATAAAACGCACTTCGAAAAGATGTGCGAATATCTTGGATATACCTTCCAATCGTCACTTTTCCAGAATATACCAACTGGCATTTTAGACATTAACGGAGAGTCTGTACCATCGGAATATTGGGCAAATGAATGTCATATTCCGATAAAGAGCCAGGCTGGATTCAGAAAGAACCATACGACTGATGAAACCGGTTTCTGGGTGGGAACATTTGGAGACTTTATTCGTGCGATGTGTGAAAAGTATCATGCAAAATTCGTTATTACAGCAAATGTGTTTCGATTTGAACGAAGGGACTACGGTAGCTCAACAGAGGTTTTTAAGATTCCTAATGTAAGAAGAGACTTTCATGGAACCAATGCCTCAGAGATAGTATCAAATTACCTGGTACAGTTCCAGGTTGACACGCTTGATCTTAATACTGTAAATCGATACCTGGGTACCAATTGTAAAAATTATATTACATCTGTCGTAAAGGATTCTAACAGGTCCGAACTGATCAGAGGGTTTAAACAACCAAATATTCAATTTGCACTCGGACGCAGGAAAAATGAATTAACCAGGGTTGAGTCGGCCGTAAAAGACCTGCTTCAGGTTATTGACGCAGCCCTCACCCCTATTTACATTGCATACAATGCTATAATCGACGGGTTATCCAGCTTCGTTGATGCATGGAACAGTCTTGGTGATGCCCTGAATGTGATTGGCATCAACCTTCCTAAAATCAATACTCCTTCAAAAATCTCAAAGAACGCACTTCCCCAGCTGATTGACAACCGTATAGGTATGCTATTGCTGTCGGGAGACTTTATTGGGGTACAAAAATCGGTACTCATTGAAGGTTCCGGATGGGATGTGAAAATAACAACCGACAATGAGACGAAGCTCAGCGCAGAAAATCTCTGGAACAAGTACCACTTCATTACCAGCTTTGTCCCAAACGCAGCACGCCCAAATGGTAATCAAGCGTATGTATATGATATGCCGGTGATACCATTCTGCCTCCATGATTATTACAAAGTTCGCGGACTTAACAATGGAAACAAGGGTGAGGCGAAAGTAATTTCACCGGAAGGCAATTCATGCAAGCTGCTGTCTTTAAAATGGAACATCTGGAACAACAAGGCGAAGATTCGCTATGCTGAAGAAAAACTTTTTACAACCAATCTACAGGAAACACTTTTAAAAGATACAGGATCATGACAAAAACACCCAATGACAGGCTTGTTAAGGCAGCGCTTGCTGCCAGCAAAAATCTTCAGGCTATCCTGAAGGAACTGCCCAATGCAATCCATCAGAACAAGGCGCGTTTTTCGCCTGAGGAAATTAAGAAAATCAATGATTTTTCTAAGGAGGTAGACCTGACGAAAATCAGCCAGGAGTTAGCTGACAGAAGGAGTCAATTGAATGAAACACTAAAAAAATACACCTGAAGATATGCCGGTAAAATTAGTTTCAATAGACATACAGCCAGAGTTAAGCAGCGGAACAAAGCCGTATTTGCAGGGGCCATTCTTAGGTAAAATGGTAGCAACCATTGAGTTTAAAGCTGAATGGAAGGCTGAGCCAGATGTGGTATATTACATCAATTTCGTATCTGCATCGAAGAAAATTATCTGGGTTGGCAAAAGCTTTGAAACCGAAGGGTTCAAGTTAGGAGATACTATTGAAGTAACTGGCAGCTCTGCAAACGACGGAACTTATACCATTACAGCTATTTCAGGCGGAACAATTACAGTGGCGGAATCTCTGACAAACGAATCCATTGATTCAGGGTTAATTGAAGGCAAAACAGAATGCACCGGTGTAAGGTTCAGATACAACACCATTGAGAATTCGGCCGCTATTGACTTTAATTCATTGACCGACGGAAACGAGCTCATACTCTCTGCTGAAGACCTGGATTATTCTGATACTTCTACAGAGGTGCCAATGGATTGGATAGGAACATTCCATTCAAACAATCTCGGATCAGCAACTATAAAGGGCAGTGGAACGCTTAATCAGTTCATTATCACGCATACATTCTTCATTAATCCATTCTTCCTCCTCGCACAGCTGGCTGATCTTGAGAATTCCATTCCACCGGACTATTTCCTGAACACGAAATGCCTCAAATATATCTATTCTCCGGATTTGCTTTACTCCGGTTTAGATCCAAACAATGGACAGTTCTCTGGACCTGACTACATGTGGGAAACCTTTCAACTTGGCAATACAGGATGGGGCAACGAACGACTGAACGGTGGAACGGCAAAATATACCATGGCTTCGATTGATTTCGAGGTGGGCGGTGAAGCAAAGGATTATGCAGACTTCAACCAGGAGACCGATTTTGAGATTGTCATAAATTCAACAAATGGCACGTTCTCCAACAACAATACAAAATTCGTCATCAATCATTTTATCCTTCCTGAATATGAAACTGAATATAAAAATACTTCCAGGGATCAGACGCAGAACTTTATGTTTGACCGCCGTCAGCAGACGGTTGGAAGCGCAGCAGTAAATGGAGACAATTATGGCACCTCAAAACAGGTCCTGACGGATATAGTAGGCACTTATAACAGTGCCAGCCAGATCACTATCACAGGGAAGATAAATTTAAGCACTGCGTATAAAGCAAGGATTTCAACCCTTGAAAACAAGAAGTTCATGCTTCTGGTTACTGTTCAAGATCATACCAAGGCTACGAGCTCTACAGATGTGGTGACGTGCTTCTTCGATGAGGCGCCATTGAGCCAATATGACACAGACCTTTCTGATCCGGGTGTTGGAACAATAGAGACCGTATTTAACTATTTTCCAACCACTGACGTGAGCGTAGATGAAGCCGGAATGTTTGTAGAAGATCTGCAGAGAGGAAAAAGCATCCTTACGGTCGACATTTCCGAAGATGCTTTAATAAACGATGTGTCGGTAATCATTCGCGCGGAGAAAGCCGATGAGTCTTTCGAGCTTGAGAGAAGGGACTTTTCATTTGCTGGCGCTGTTATATCCGGAGGTGTTCAACAGATGAACATAGATGAACTGAGAGGCTTCATACTTGGCCCATCCAATCCGTTCAACGTGGTTTCATTGAAGCGCCGCTCTGATCTCGACAGCGGAGACCTGAAGAGATATGAACTGATTTATTCCTTCAGAATACGTTGGGAGTACTTTATCCAGCTTGCCGGTGTTCACCCTGATTTTTATGATATCCTGCAACGCTTTAATGGCTCGAATCAGGACTGGAACCGTTATTTTATAGGATCGGGATGGTCGTTGAATTATGTGGTTCAGATGAATATCCAGAAGGATGGATACATTAATACCATAACGAATTCAAAGACACTTTCGGCGTATACATATGATGATGCGACCGATTGGAGCCAGTCTGTAAAGGTATACGATATTGATACTGATACGGAGATTCCTGACAATATACTCAGCGACAAGATTGTAAGGGTTGAAGCCACCTTTGACAAGGTATCAGGATCAAACCCTGATGCAGCTGATGTTTTCGGAGTGATTGAATATGAGCCTTATGAATCCGGTGGAGAAAACGTAATCAGAAACATAAATTCAGGATACATACACGAAAGCGGCAGCCCATTTGAATCAACACTGGGAAACAAGCTGCTGGAAACGACAGGAGGAGGAAGTGATCCGATTGTTTTCATCGCCCATATTGATGGAAGGAAGCTGACAAATCCTCCGAAGCTGTCAGCCAGGATCTACGACAAGAGCGTTCCTCCATTGGGCGCATACAAGGAGTTCCAGGATGATGAGCTGTTTGAATTCCAGGACGGGGTCGGTTATGATTTTCAGAATTAATTGAAATTGTAAATTATTTATTTACTTTTGTACAAAACACATTTACCATGAAAGTGACCGAGAGAGATTTTATGAGCGCAAATGTTGCCCATAACGATTTACTGCATTTGGTTGATGTGGATGATACCGCGCAAGATGCTTCAGGAAGCTCATATAAATGCGAGGTACAAAAGCTTGGGGCTGTTCTCTCAACAGTAAAGAATACGGTGTTTGTAAGCAAAAGCGGAAACGATTCCACGGGTATTGTGGAGAGATCGGATCTTCCATTTTTAACCATTGCCGCAGCTCGTGCTGCACTAGTTGCATATTATACAGGTGGAACTGCCCCATCATCTACCAACCGTATCAGGGTTGTTGTAATAAGCGGTACTTATACAGAACAATTAGTACTTGCGAATTATGTAGACTGGGATTTAACAGATGCTATAATACAGTCACAATCTTCAAGTACAGAGTATACGATAGATGACAATAATGTTGCTTGTAATTCAATCATATATGGTGCAGCTATCATAAAAAGAAGTGGAGGAAATGGGGGGTGCATTAGAACTCAAAATTCGTCTACAATTCTAAGCTGCACCGTAAATAGTGTTAGCTCTTCTACGCTATCAGTAACAGACTACGCTATCAGGTGTGCAAATGGAACTCAATACATTTGGGTAAAAGCCGGAATATCTACCGTCTCTACCTCTGTTTATTGTGAAGCAGGTACTCAGGACATTCATGGAAATGTAGCTTCAACTACATACACGGCAGTAAAAGCTTCTGGGGGAATCCAATATATCTATGGAAATGTTTCTTGCGCTAATCTCACTGGGGTAGATTGTTCTGGGGGGATTCAATATATTTATGGAAACTCTTCAGGGTCAAATACTGGAGTAGTCTGCTCTGGAGGAACTCAGTACATTTACGGAAACTGCTCTGCCACAGCAGGTAAAGGAGCCAGTTGTTCTTCGGGAACACAAATTATAAAAGGCAGAATAGTCACTACTAGCACAAACACTGATGCCTATATTCAAACGGGCGGTACTGCAATATTAGATAGCTGTACTTTAATAGCAACAGGTACCGGTAAATCAATTTCTAATAGTTCCACCGTTAAAATTTATGGCGGTTGCCAAGGTAATAATGCTCTGGGGTCAGGCGTAACACAGCAAGTAGGTACAATAATTATAGATAGTAGCGTCGTTTAAATTTTATTGATGCCAACAGGAATCGGACAACGTACAATGAAAGTATTCACCCTGGTCGACAGCGGTGAAAATTCTTCATTACCGGCCTTCTGTGATGATGGAAAGTATGACTGTGGGTTCGTACTACCTGCGTATGCTGATGCCAGCGACAATGACCTTCGAAACGATAAATATGGCCATTACCTGCTCGGGCAGAGCTGGACCAGCTCAATAGCATTTGTGCTTCAAAAATGGGATGGATCATCCTGGCAGGATGAGGCAACTATGGATGATGATACATATGGCGATTATTTTGCTATGGGATACTTTGAGAGCAAGCCAAAATATTCGGGTATTGTCATACACTGGAAAGAGGTTCTGGCTGCTCATGGAGAGGGATTGTATCGCATCAAAACAACTGAGACCATTCCTTTGGGTGAAAACATAACTTATTCAAAATCCATTTGTCTTAAAGAATACAGCTGCATGCCTAACAACTCTGTGCGCCTGGAATGGTGGATGAACAATGGATTCGGAGATATCAACAATGACAAAAGAATTGTTGACTTTGCAGACTGCAATTTATATTACCAGGTTCGCATACCAAATGCATTTTTCGGATATCCCAAAGATGACTATGAAGAAGAAGAGGTGCAGTATCCGAACGGAGAATTTCAAGATGTAACATTCAAGCAATCTCCCAGGTATGTATTGAAGCTAAACGGTTATAAAGGCCTTCCGGCCTGGCTTCATAATATCATAAAAACATACGCTATTCCATCCGGAACGTTGTTGATAACAGACTATTCCTCCAACAATCCGGAAGAGTTTATTCAGAAGGCAGTCAAAAGAGCATCATCGTATGAGCCACGCTATACGCCTTATAGCAAGTGCGCTCCTGTAACAGTTGAATTGAAGCCTAGATACAACAGGCTTGAAAAGTACAGATGTATTTCAGATGATGACTCATTTACAACCTGATGCCAACACTTCCTGCGGTACCTGCATATTTTAATGCGCCTAAGCTGGAAACGGCCATGATCCAGAAGCTTCAGCTTCATTTTGACTCTGGCCTGGGATGGCTCCAACGGGCCTATGCTGAGGCAAAGGTTGGAATTGAGGCAGAAACGGGTCTCACCTATCCTCAGTCCTATCTTAATAATGGAACTGGAGAGCATATAAACATCAGGCCCGACAACGAAATTCAGTCATATTGCTTCTTTGAGATTGATAAGGCGTTTGAGGTAAACTACAACGAAGATGAAACAAAGTATTTCCTCTCTGTTGTTTTTTGGGCCAATCTTGTATTGCTGGACTCAACAAAGGAATACGACTTCACCAGTGAGCTTATCAAGGATGTGACGGATTCGCTCAAAAAGTTTGCTTCAAATATCCTCCAGGTTGAGACCAGGCCGGAGAACATCTTTAATAAATACAGCCAGGTTACACAGGAGCAGAAGCAACTGCTTATGAATCCGTACTCTGCCTTTAAGATATCCTTTGAAATATCGGACAGCTATACTGACGACTGCTCGGGATCGCCAGTGAATTCATGTCAGCAGAATATCGATCGGATTGAAGCTCTCCCGGATACTGTAAAACAATGCGTCATCGACTATATAATTGAAAATTATAACGCTTAATACCACATAAAATGGAAACAAAAAATCAAAGCCAATTAACACTTCTTCAGGAGCAAAACGGAGGAGACATTGCAGTTCCATATAGCTCTTCTGATACTGTCGAAGGCGCCATCTATGCGATTGATGCATATACAAACACTGTAATTAATGCTGTTCAGGGAGGCAATGGTGTTTCCGCATGGAATGGGAAAACAATCCCAGAAGGAAAAACTTTATACCTAAGATGCACAAGCATCAGCTTTACTTCAGGAACCGGAGCTGTTTACACAAAATCATAACACATGATAGGGCTAGGACTTGGTTTAAATAAAAAATCTAAAGCACCAGGAGGTATTGCATATCAACCAG